>Ga0172381_10001339_pt1 | contig 29267 bp, 28 predicted proteins | sample Leawel6488metaG_FD_119754 | JGI IMG/M metagenome (GOLD analysis project Ga0172381, IMG submission 119754) | Leachate microbial communities from a municipal landfill in Southern Ontario, Canada - Leachate well 64-88 metaG | ecosystem: Engineered > Solid waste > Landfill > Unclassified | place... | reverse complement strand
TTCTTCATAATGTTTATAAATTATTAATTAATTTTTATTAAATGGTGTCTTTATTATAGTAAAATTTCAGTGGGACGTCAAAAATAGCCGCTATCTTTAGATTAATCCTAACTTAATTACGCGGTAGAGCGGCCGCTAGCTCCGACGGCAACTCAATTTTAAAGTCTTGTTCTTGGCCGTTTAAATCACGAAAACTTAAGTGCTCGGCCATTAAAAATATGCGTCCTAAATTTAATTTTTTATTTTTTATTTTTGTTTTCGGAGTAACGTATAAATTATCACCAACTAAGGGATGACCATAAGCAAAGAAATGAACGCGAATCTGGTGAGTTCGTCCGGTCTTTATTTTGACGCGCAACAGAGTATAGTTAACGAATTTTTTTAAAATTTGAAATTCAGTTTGAGCGCTACGCGCCTTAAACCAACCGTTGATATTCCCTTGGTCACGGCCTTGCGGATGTCGCCGTGTCAATAATTTTTCCGCTTTAAGAGGTAGGGCCGCCATTTTATGGCCGGTTTGCGAGCGTTTAATCGGAAAATCAATCAAGCCCTCATCGTTAGCTACCTGGCCATAGACCAGCGCCAGATATTCCTTAACGATTTCGCGGCTTTTGAATTGTTCTTTTAAGGCGGTAAAACTTTTTTGGTTCTTAGCGATAACCATTAAGCCGCTCACTTCTTTATCTAGTCGATGGACTATTCCGGGACGTACCGAATCGTCGCCGACTTTTTTTATTTTCGGATAATAATTAATCAGCCAATCAGCCAGAGTCGGTTCGGTTAAATTACCGCCGCCATGAACGGCTAATCCCGCCGGTTTATTGATTACTAGATAATCGTCAGTTTCGGAAATTATTTCCGGTACGGTAGTAAAAATCAGTTTAGGAATTTTATTAGTCATAAATTTTTAATAGTCGTTCGTTAAAATTTGATCGTTTCGACTGGTAATTATAAGTTAGAACCTTGGCCGTAAATCTGTCCGCCGCTTTTATTTTGGCGCTTGAAGATTGTTTCTAAATCTTGGCGCTTAATCCCGCCCAATAAATATAAAGCTAGGCAATAGATAAGGCCGGCTAAAATAATAGTGAGAGTCAAGCCGCCTAAGGTAGCTTGATACCGAATCGGTAAAAAGTAAAGGAATAGCCCCATAATTCCGCTGCTGACTAAAGATTTAAAGAATATTTTTAAATCAGGCAAGAAGCGACTATATTTATATACGCAATAGGCGGAAAAAATTGCGATTAAAACTTCGCTATAAATAGTTACCGCGGCGGCGCCGAAATAAGAGAATTTTGGTATAAGAATGAGATAAGCGGCTAAAGAACTGAAGCCCGTAAAAACGTAGAAACCAATCATCTTTTTCTGTTTATCAAGAGCAATAACGGCGTGTGAAAACATCGTGCCGAGGAAAATGGCGGCCACGGCAAAAATTAAGATTTGTAGAATATTACCGGCCGCGGCAAAATCCTCTCCGGCCACTAAAATCATAATTTGCCGACCAAGAAATTGGGCGCCGATAACCACCGGAATAGCGGCCATCGCCATGAAATCAAAAGATTTTTGCAGAATTTTTTTGAAATAGTTTCGTTCATCTTTTAACCAGGCCGTAGTTAGGAGTGGTAGAATCAAACCGGCGAACATAAACGGGAGAGTGGTAAAAACATCAATAACTCGATAAGTGGCGCCGTATAAACCCACTTCATTTGGCCCGCGGAACAAGGAAAGAATTAAAGTATCGGCGCGCAGATAAATTAGATTTAAAATAATTGTAATGGTGAGCGGCCAAGACTTAGAAATGATTTTTCTCCAGATTAGCCAGTCAAATTCTAATTTTATAACAACGAATTTAAGAGCAAAAAGATAATGGAAAACAAAATTTACGGCCGCCGCCGCGACCGTCGTCCATAAAATCCCATTTAAGCCGAGATTTAATTGTTTGGAGAGTAAAATTCCACCGATTAAAACTAGCCGGCCAGCTACTTCCGCCGCCGAGTCGCGATCTAAACTTAGTCGTTTTTGAAATAGACCGATAATAATCTGATTTAAAGCCGGGAAAAGGAAAGCGGCTAAAGTAATTACTACTCCTAGTTTTATCGCCGATCCGTATGGAAAAAGTATTAGTACAATTGGTGCCAGAGATAAAATTAGTACGGATGAGACTAAACGTAAACCGAAGAGGTTATTAAGGATTTTATTTTCATTCTCCGCCGGGTTGCTAATCATCTGGACGGTTACCAAAGTTAAGCCAAAGTCGGCCATGACCGCAAAAAAAGTCAGAAAAGTGATAATGGTCGTATATTCGCCAAAACCGTCTAGGCCGAGATAGCGGGTAATCAGCGCCAAAGAAAAAAGACCCAAGATAGTGGAAAGGACTTTGCCGGCAACTTGTACTAAAGTATTATAAGCGACTTTTTTCGTTAAGTTCATTTTCTTGTATTTTTAGGGGGATTTTTATATAATATCATTATTAGATTAATTATATCATATTTATGAGAATCACTAAAAAACAGGTTTTTTCTTTTATTTTTTTAACAGTTTTTAGTTTAACGGCTATCGCCTCCTTATTACCGGCGCAAGCGGATCAAAGTTTAATTACCGGCCAAACCGGATTCTCGGAAGTTGGTCAAACGGCCTATGGTAATACTACTCCGACCGATATTCGAATTACTATCGCTAAGATAATCAATATTGTTTTAGGATTTGTTGGGGTTATTTTTATCGCTTTAATAATTTTTGCCGGTTTTCAATATATGACTGCCGCCGGTAATGAAGATCAGACAAAGAAAGCGGTCGGACTATTGCGTAACGCGGTTATCGGCTTAGTAATAATCTTAGCTGCTTGGTTAATTACCCGCTATTCAATTATTGTTCTCGGTAAAGCGGTTAATAATAATGTTGATACTTTCTATTCCCCTTATTCTACCTAATCTGGGGAATATTGCCACTTTTTAATTTCTGTCCGTCTGGTTTTGACAAAAATCGAAAATATGTTATCATAGATACATAAAGCTAGTTGTTAATCACAATTAGCTTTTTGTCTAATTAATAGCTTAGTTGCTAATAAAATCATATGTCAGAAATCAATACCGCCATAAAACAATTATGCGTGGAGAAAAATTTAGACTATAAGTCGGTTATCGCCGCTGTCGAATTGGCTTTAGCCGCCGCTTATCGTAAAGATTACGGCGAACGTAATCAAAATATTCGCGTGACCTTTGATCCGATTACTGGAAAATCGGATATTTTTGATGTTAAGACCGTGGTGGAAGATTTGCCGGAGCAAGAGGAAGCGGAAATGTTACAGAATTTATATAACCCTAATTTAAAAGAAATTCAAAAAGAGGAATTGCGCGGTGAGGCCTATGTTGCTCCGGAACAGGCCGAAGATGGAAAAAAGAAATTCAATCCAAAAACCGATATCCAGATTAAAGAATCAAGGATTTTAAAACATGACGCGGAAATTGGTGATGAAATAGTTACCGAATTGCCGGTGCCGGAAAGTTATGGCCGTATGGCGGCTCAAACCGCTAAGCAGGTAATTATTCAGAAATTAAGAGAGATGGAGCGCGATATGATTTTTGGTGAATTTAAGGGTAAAGAACACGAGGTAGTTTCCGGTATTGTTCAGCGCCATGAGGGCCGGTTTGTTTTTGTGGATTTAGGTAAAGCGATCGGCTTATTGCCGGCCGAGGAACAAATCTATACCGAGCGTTATAATCCTAACGATCGGGTTAAAGTTTTTATTAAAGAAGTACGGGAAGGCCATAAAGGACCGGAAATTATTTTATCCCGCCGTTCAGACGAAATTTTACGCAAGATTTTCTATTTAGAAATTCCGGAAATTGCTAACGGTTTAGTGGAGATTAAAGCCGTAGCGCGTGAAGCTGGTTTGCGCTCAAAAGTCGCGATTCATACCGAAACGGAAAATGTTGATCCGGTCGGTTCTTGCGTCGGCCAGCGTGGTTCTCGTATCCAGACAATCATCGGCGAGTTGGGTGGCGAAAAAATTGATATTATTGAATATAATGAAGACGCGGAAAAATTTATTTCTAACGCTTTAGCGCCGGCCAAAATTTTATCGATTGAATTAGATCAGGCCGAACATAAAGCGATTGTAAAAGTATCGCCAGATAAATTATCGTTAGCGATCGGTAAAGGCGGCCAGAACGTCCGCTTAGCGGCGCGTTTAACCGGTTGGAAAATTGATATTATTGAATCTTCCGAAGAAGGCGAGAAAAAAGTTTTAACTGTTGATGAAAATAGTGAAGAATTAAGCGTTGAAAATGAAGTTATTAAAGAAGCGGCTGAAGAGGGAACCAAAGCGGCGGCGGAAGGAGCGAATGAAGGCACTGTTGAAGCTGAAAAAGAAACGGCCGTAGAAACGGAAGAAGAAACCGCTCCGAAAGCCAAAGCGAAAAAAACTAAAAAATCTAAAAAAGAATAATTATAAAAAATAAATAAACATTACGTTTATGCTAACAAATTTTTTCATTCTCGGGAGCGCTCTTATCGCTCTCATCTATGGCGGTATCGTTATCGCCTCTATCCTGCGCAAGCCGGAAGGCAACGATAAAATGAAAGAAATCGCGGCGGCTATTCAGGCCGGCGCCAAAGCTTTCTTAAATCGTCAGTATCGTTCGGTCGCGCTTGTCGCGGTAGTTTTGTTCTTAATTATTGGTTTCATTCCATCGCTCGGTTGGTTAACGGCCGCGGCTTTTATTACTGGCGCGATATTATCGGCCTTAACTGGTTACATCGGCATGTACGTCAGCGTGCGCGCTAATGTTCGGACGACCGAAGCGGCGCGTGGCGGTTTAGCGAAAGCGCTGGATGTCGCCGTCAAAGGCGGTAGTGTTACGGGTATGCTAGTCGTTGGCTTGGCTTTGCTGGGTACGGCTGGTTTTTATTTTTTAACTCATGATTTGCATGCGCTGATTGGTTTTGCTTTCGGCGGATCTTTGATTTCTATCTTCGCCCGTTTAGGCGGCGGTATCTATACTAAGGCGGCGGATGTCGGCGCGGATTTAGTCGGTAAAGTTGAAGCGAATATCCCGGAAGATGATCCTCGCAATCCGGCGGTGATTGCCGATAACGTCGGTGATAACGTCGGCGATTGCGCGGGTATGGCGGCCGATTTATTTGAAACTTACGCGGTAACTTCAATCGCGGCAATGGTCTTAGGCAGTTTGCTTTTTGCCGGCGATGCTAATATTATTTTATATCCTTTGGTCCTTGGTGCGGTTTCCATTATCGCTTCCATTATCGGAATTTTCTTTATCCGTTTAGGAAAAAAGAAAAATATCATGCGCGCTTTATACAAAGGTTTGATTGCCGCCGGTGTTTTAGCGGCCGTTGCTTTCTATCCGATTACTAAATATATGGTTGATGGCGCGATTAGCGGCCAGATTTATTTAGCGGCCCTGATTGGTTTAGTGGTTACCGGTTTATTAGTTGTCATTACTGAATATTATACTTCCACGGCGTTTAACCCGGTCAAAGGAATTGCGGAAGCGTCTACTACCGGTAGCGGTACGAACGTTATTGCCGGCTTAGCGGTTTCGATGAAATCAACCGCGTTACCGGTTATCGTTATTTGTTTGGCGATTCTCGGGGCCTTCTCTTTAGCCGGTTTATACGGCATTGCGGTGGCAGCCATGGCCATGCTTTCCATGGCGGGCATTATTGTCACGATTGATGCTTATGGCCCGATTACTGATAACGCCGGCGGTATCGCCGAAATGGCGGAATTGGGAGAGGACGTGAGAAATGTGACTGATCCGTTAGATGCGGTTGGTAATACCACTAAAGCGGTGACGAAAGGTTATGCGATCGGTTCGGCGGCTCTAGCGGCGCTGGTCCTCTTTGCGGATTTTACTTATAAGATTAAAGACGGCGGCGGCAGTGCGCGATTCTTAATTGATAATCCTTATGTTTTAATCGGTTTATTTATCGGCGGTTTATTACCATATCTATTCGGCGCGATGGCTATGAAAGCGGTCGGCCGCGCGGCTGGTTCAGTCGTGGAAGATGTCCGCGCACAGTTTAAAGAAAAACCGGGAATTATGACTAATACCGAAAAACCGGATTATGGACGCACCGTTGATATCGTTACGAAAGCGGCGATTAAAGAAATGATTATTCCGGCGCTTATTCCGGTTATTGTCCCGATTCTGGTCGGCTTTGGTTTTAATCTGTTCGGGGCTGGCCATGGCTTAGAAGCTTTAGCCGGGTTGCTTGTCGGTTCAATTGTGACCGGCATCTTCGTTGCCGTGTCCATGACTTCGGGTGGCGGTGCTTGGGATAATGCGAAGAAATATATTGAAGCGGGCAATTTTGGCGGCAAAGGTTCTGACGCTCATAAGGCGGCGGTAACCGGCGATACGGTTGGTGATCCTTATAAGGATACTGCTGGTCCGGCCATCAATCCGATGATTAAGGTTTTGAATATCGTGGCGTTATTGATTGTGGGGTTGTTGTTGTAAAAATAAATTAATTACATATTTAAGCGAAGTGAAAATTCGGAAATGAACATTCGTTTTATTATTGTTATAAAATATGCAAGTTACTAAAAAAGACTTAGAAAAATCACAAATAGAATTAACCGTGGAGTTAAGTATTGAGGAACTGGCGCCCTATATTGAAAAAGGCGCGGAAAAAGTTTCTCAGGAAGTGAAGATAGAAGGCTTCCGTCCGGGCAAAGTACCGCTAGAAATTCTCAAACAGAAGATTGGTGAGATGACGATTTTAGAAGAGGCGGCGCACTTGGCGATTAATAAAACGATTGATGACGTGATTGAAAAAAATACCATGGAACGCCAAGCGATTGGCCAGCCACAGGTTAATATTACAAAATTAGCGCCGAATAACCCTTTGGAATATAAAGTGGTTTTAACGATTTTGCCGACCGTGGCTTTAGGGAAATATAAGGGCTTAAATCTTAAAGCGGAAAAAGCGGAAGTGACCGACGCGGAAATGGATAAAGCGTTAGAAGACTTACGGGAGATGCGCGCCAAGGAAGAAATCGTTGACCGACCGGCCGGTGATGGCGATAAAGTGATTGTGACGATTAAAATGTTTTTAGACAAAGTCCCACAGGAAGACGGCGAGCATAAAGATTTAGCGATTTTAATGGGTAAGAATTATTTTGTTCCTGGATTTGACGATAATCTAAAAGGCGCGAAGAAAGGTGAAGAACGGAATTTCACTCTGCCTTATCCCGCCGATCATCATCAAAAAAATCTAGCCGGCAAGATGGTAGAATTCGCCGTGACGGTTAAAGAAGTCTATAGCCGGGAACTACCGGAATTAAACGACGAGTTTGCGACTTTCTTCCGGATGGAAAAGTTTGAGGAATTAAAGAAAGGTTTGCGCGAAAGTTTATTACATGAAAAAAGTCATCAGATAGAATTAAAGAATGAGTCGGAACTTATTGGTAAAATTGTGGACGATACGAAATTCGGCGATTTACCGGAAACGCTAGTCGATAGCGAAGTAAAAAATATTTTAGCGGAATTAGAACAGAGTGTTATTCGCCAGGGCGGAAAATTTGAAGATTATCTGCAGCATATTAAAAAAAGCCGTAGCGAATTAATGCTGGAGTTAGTACCGAACGCGGTAAAGCGCGCGAAGTCGGCGCTGGTCATCCGCGAGATTGCGGTAATTGAAAAAATTGCGGCGAGCGAAAAAGAAATTCATGCGAAGATTGATGAACTTAAAAAACAGTATGCGAGCAATAAGGAAGTTTTAAAGATGCTGGATGAACATCATTATCATCATTATCTGGAAAATATTTTAACTAACGAAAAAGTTATCGCAAGTTTAAAAGATTGGAACTATGGCTCAACTGGCGATCAACAAAAAAGCTAACTTTGACTACCAGCTTCTAGATAAATACGAAGCGGGAATTATTTTATTTGGTCATGAAGTTAAAGCGGTCCGAGCCGGCCAAGTTAGTTTAAAAGGCAGTTTCATTTCTATTCGGACTAAAAACGGCCATACGGAATTATATTTAATTAATTGTCAGATTTCACCCTATAAGAACGCCGGGCTAATGCCCGACTATAATCCTTTACGGGAAAGGAAGTTGCTCTTGAATAGAAAGGAAATTAACCAGTTATTAGGGAAAAAACAAACCGAGGGCTTGACACTTGTCCCTCTCAAAATATATACTAACCATAGTTTTCTGAAGCTGGAATTTTCGGTCGCCAAAGGCAAGAAAAAGTATGATAAGCGGGAGTCAATCAAAAAAAGGGAAGTAAATCGCCAGCTACGGTCTTTAACAAAAAGAAAACAGTAGATTTATCGGGGATGCCAGGCATCGACAGCCGGAAGTTTGCTAAATATTCAAAACGTGCTTAGCTGTCACGTAAAACCAACTAAAAAAACACAAATGCCAAAACGGCAAGAGCATTCACTTGGTTAACTCCAAGCTATGCTCCAGTTATGGCCTAATTAATAAGGCGATAACCATCGGCGGCGAATAGTCTTCATACCCGTTAGCCGGTGTCATAAACATGAAGATAGATATTTTTTGCTCTTCCCGAAAGATATTGAACCAATAGGAGGATCGTTTTAACCGCTTTTGTTCGGTTTCTGATGGTTAAGATTAAAAAAATAAACTGATCTATTTTTGTAAATGTATTTAGGAAAACCGGTTGGACATGGGTTCAACTCCCATCATCTCCACAAGGGTTTTAAAGTAGACGAAGAAGGTCCAGTGGTGGAACTGGTATACACGCAGCACTTAAAATGCTGTGCCGCGAGGCATGTGGGTTCGACTCCCACCTGGACCACGTTAGAATAATAAATTTGCGGGTATAGTATAGTGGTTATTATACGTGCTTGCCAAGCACGATAGACGGGTTCGATTCCCGTTACCCGCTCATATTGAAAAAGACAGTTCATAGAACTGTCTTTTTTGAAAGTTGAAGATGATGCTTATAGCTTTATTACTTCTTCATAGATATTTGAAAAGATATCGCCAAGAATATTTGCTTTGGTAATAAAATTAGCGTCATCCCATGATACCACTTTTTCATTATCACCTAAACGACACCATAAGGTGTCTTCGCCAAATATACCCAAAGTCTTTGGTGCCACGCCGACAATAGTTATTTTTCTTCCCAAAGAAGAGCATATAATAACTTCACCGGGTTGATGGCCAAGTTTTTGGCAAGCCAAGGGATCGGTATTAACAATTAATTTATTTCCATAAATAGATATTACCTCACTCCAACCGTGACTTAATAAATACTTTTTTGATTTATTAAGTTCTTTTTTTTTCTTTTCAAATTCTTCTTCAAGAATAAAACCCATTTCGCTGAGATTGCTTAAACCATGGATAGCGTTCCCTAATATATAATAGCAGGAGCGCTCCTTAACTTTATCAAGCTTTATCCAGGCAGCGACACCACCCGGAACGTATTCCCAGAATGGTCTTAGTTGGCCGCCCATAACGCAGATTCCCATTAGTGCCCCCGCGTCTCCGTCAGGGGTGACTAATCTGGATAGAGATTTAAAGCCAGTATATCTTTCACACTCATCGCCGGCGTCGATACTAATTTCAAATCCCGTGTTACTGATAATTTTTATTTCCTTATACATAATATTTCCTCCTATTTTAATGAACAAATTTTAGTTTTCCATTTATTTTCCAATAGTTTCGTGTTTATGTCAAAAAATTCGTCATTTTGACGAAGATTTTATATTAATAGCCAATATTTACCTTTACAAAGACAAATAATTACTATAAAATGACTAAAGATATTTCGTCATTTATTTAATACTATTAAGATATGACTAACGAAAACCTATTAAAAAAGATTGGCTTTTCGCAGAATGAAGCTAAAGTATATTTAGCTGCCCTTGAATCTGGGCTAAATTCAGCGCAAAATATCGCCAAAAAGGCCAATCTGCAGCGTACGACAACTTATTCAGTTTTAGGGTATCTGGTCGAAAGAGGGGTAATTGGGAAATCAAAAGAGAATAATAAAACTCGTTATAAGGCGGAGTCGCCGAACAAATTATTGTCGATTATCAATGACTTGCATCAAGAAATCCAAAAAAAGCTTCCTGAGATGGAAGCTGTATATAATGGCAGCGAAACCAAACCGCGAATAGTATTTTATGAGGGCAAGGGCGCGATTCAAAATGTGTACGATGATACTCTGCGCGAAAAACCAAAAGAGATATTAGAATGGAATACCGATGCTTATTTTAACTATCCGACTGTTGATCAGGTCTATATTTCTAAGCGAATGAGTTTAGGAATTTATGCAAAACGAATAGCCGGAAGTGGTTCGCGTTGGCAAGTTAAACATAAAGGTTATGATAAATCAGAGCTATCAGAAACGCTTATTGTGCCTCGAGAAAAATTTTGGCCGGGGATTGAAGTAAATATTTATAATAATAAGGTTGCCTTTTTAAATTATGCCGAAGAGATGTCAGTAATTATCGAAAGTAAGGCCATCGCCGAAGCGATGCGTCAGGCTTATAATTTATCTTGGCTGGGTGCTAAACAGATTGAGGTTAAGTAATTTATCATTAATCTGCAAAACGAGCCCGCCATAGAAGACAGTCCGCCAGGGCTGTTTTTGTGTTATAATTATTATATAGATATATATTTATGCCTAAACTTCAAAAAATTAACTGGCAAAAAGTGGTAACTAGAGAATATCCATTTTTATGGTCAGATTATACTAATGACGCCTATAAAGCGATGAAAAAAGTAGTGGGTACTACTTTGCGGTATAATTTGTTCTATGGCGATAAAAATACGCTGAACATCTATCGCGATCCTCGGGATGTTGAGCATTCTTATGAGTTAGTTGATAGAATCGCCAAGAACCCAGCCGTCGTTAAAACCATGATGGACACCTATGATGAGTTAGTTGCTAACAATTATCGGTTGTTTAAGGAAATAGCTAATTTAAAAAATCGAAATGATATTAAGAAAAAATTGATAGAATTAGATAAGAACTTTTTACAGACAGTAATGTATTATTTGTTTTTTGTTTTCCTTGGCTATGGGGCCGATAAACCCAATATCAAGAAATTTTTAAAAAAATACGGGGAGAGATTTGATAAGCTTCGAATGTATACGATTGATATGGATATGAAATATAAATTTCCTAAATGTTTTTCTAAATATGACAAAACATTATTAGATCTCGCTCCTTTTATGAAACGAAAAGAATTATTAGTTTTCTTGAAAACCGGGAAAATCAATCGAGATAAGATTAAGCAAAGAGCTAAAAATTATTTAGTTATCACTAAAGATTTGCGGACTAAAGAGTATAAGCTAACTGATATTTCTAAAGTGTTAAAAAAAGAATTGGCGCATTTAAAAATTGATACTCAGACTAAGCTGATTACGGGGCAGGCCGCTTGTCTTGGAAATGCCCGCGGGAAAGCGGTAATTGTATTTTCTAAGAAAGATTATTATAAAATAAAGACCGGTAATATTTTAGTAACCCCCATGACTAAGCCAGATATTGTGCCGTATCTTAAGCGCGTAAAGGGTATTGTCACTAACGACGGCGGAGCGCTCTCGCATGCCTCGATAATTTCCCGGGAAATGAAAATACCCTGTTTGACGGGTACTAAATATGCTACCGATATTATAAAAGATGGAGAATTATTATATTTAGAGGCTTCTAAGGGGTCGGTTAAAAGGCTGGTTTAGATTTGTAAACAAATCATAAAATAATCCCAATTAAAAAAAGCGGTTTTTTATTTCCGCTTTTTTCTATTCATTTTCTTCGCCCTCGTCTTTTTTGAAAAGGTCGAAGTAGACTTCGTTATCCCAAGAAATTTCTTTTCCTAATTGACGGTTTAACTCGGTTAATCGTTCATAGATTTTCCAGTAGGCGAATTGCTTCACTCCTTTGTCAACCGGCTTTTCCGGAATAATCATTATAAGTTCCATGAAAGCTTCGGAAATTAAATCATCAAGTGGATAAGTTTTTAGTTTTCTGGTTTTTGCTCCCCAATAAATCTTTTGGGCGATTTGTTTCAAGAACTCCAGATTATATTGGTACAGGGTGCCAATAGTTGCTGGGTCATCAAGCATTTTTTTGCTTATTTTGCCTCGTCGAGAATAAATTAGCCCAGCCTTCTTAACTGCCGCTGGAATACTGCCAAAATATTTTTCGGCGGCCGCGCGGAAGTTTTTATCATTACCCGCTCCAGTTACTAAGCCGGAAGTGAAATTACTTCTTAAATATTCCAGAACGCCTTGGCCATTTTTCCAGTCAACTTGTTTGAGATACTTTTGCCAATCAATTTTGCATTCCAGTAAGAATTCTTTCCAAGTATCGCGGCGGCGCATTACAGCGTGGTAATACTTATGGTTTTCCGTCCCCGCTAAATCACTGGGAGCCAGACTAATCCCGGCTTTATCTAACGATTTAATCTTGGTTCGCAGATTTTTAATCGAGTGCGTTTCAACCTTAGCGATATCATTATATGATAGTCCGGCTGCAGTTATCGCCGCGTTCCAACTCTCAAATTTGGAGAGTGCTTGTGTGTAAACCCGGCGAACACAATCTTCCGGATGAACCATCATAACTCCAGAGCTTAAATCTTCTCCTCGTTCATAGAACATTTTAATCTGGCTGATAATTTCATCTGGAGATAAAGAAATTCCGCTTAGGTTGATTTGCTCGTAGTTTAAGCCACTGTCAGTAATCGCTTTTTCCCAGCCGCCGGCATATCGACTAGCGGCATGATAAAGATTGCTATGATTGGCGCTGACATAACCACCATTAAGCGGTTCACCTTGAGCCGAGAGCGTCTGGATACTTTTGTGGACTTTCTCTTTATTCCATTTTTGATTAACTTCATAAATAGAATAGTCGATTCCTAAAGTTCTAACCGCTTCCGGCCAATGTCCGGAAAACTTTTTCTGCGCTGCATAGACGATTCTTTTAGTTTTTTTAGTTCCATACTTAATTAGAAATTTCTCGTTTAGATTTTTTCCTTTTAAGTGCAACTTGACGATTTCTAAAAGAATTTCCGCTGTCGAGTGAAGTTGGTTTTTCCTTATCTTTCGAGGATTGAAGCCAGCATATTTCAAAGCCGCATCCAGAGAACCAAAATGGTTAGTGCATCCCTTGTAGAGATCTTTAGGAAGAGACGTGGCATTAATCGCTAAACCATTTTTGCAACGGTCTTTTAGCTCTTCAGCTATTTGATTTTTATCATGGCGTTTCTGCCTGACTATTTCAGCAACCGGCAGACCAGCGTCTTTCAGAGCTTGCTCATAGCTAAAACGTCCGCTGTAAAATCGCTGATGTCGATAGTACAAGCCAGATTCTTTAGTGCCAACCAGGTTAGCGCGCGAAAGATCTAAACCAGTAGCGTAAGCTTTTTTAAGATCTTCTAAATAGCTGAGACGATCTTTTTCTTTAGCCTCAGTTTCTAATGATTCATAATTAATACCAGCAGCCGCTAAAGCGTCCGACCATGATTCAAAATGATTTTTGTAACAACGATACAAACGGCGATAAATAGACTTTTGTATGGTTATAACGCGTAAATCAACGCCTTTTTTTCGAGCCTCCTTTATTCCAGAAAGGAGCTCTTCTTTACTGATTTTTTTTCCTTGCATTTTTACTCCTTTCTTGTTTTTAAAGTTCTGATTAACCCTCGATTTTTACATGATTATTGTTAATAGTCAAGAGATATTATTCTAAAACAAAACCATGAATAAGAATAGCTCACCCAGGCTGTTTTTGTGTTATAATATAAATATTATGGAAAGTTTTTTTATCCAAGTGGCGAGAATGACGGTTATTCAGATTATCACAATCTGCGGCGTCTTTTTTGTTTTTAGTTTTTTATTATCCAAGGTTCAAGCCGCTATTTTAAAAAACTATAGCCGATCGGTCGGTTGGCGCGGCGTACTTTGGACAGCCTGGCTGGGAACGCCGGTTCATGAATACAGCCACGCTTTAGTCGCTTTATTATTCAAGCATAAGATTAATGATGTTGTTCTATTTTCACCCGATGCCAACACCGGTGAACTCGGCCATGTTAATCATTCTTATAACCCGAAAAGTCTTTATCAAAGCATCGGCAATTTTTTTATCGGTTTAGCGCCATTAATTATCGGGCCGCTGGTTCTGGTCATTCTGCTTTATGCCTTAATTCCTCAGGGGCGAGAATTATTTAATCAGTTGCCAAGTAATTATAATTTATTTACTTCATTGTCCGAGGGGATTATTAAGTTTCTTCAGTCTCTATTCTCTCCGGCTAACCTAGCCAGCTATCGTTTTTGGATTTTTCTTTATTTTTCTTTCTGCCTAGCTTCGCATCTGGCCCCGAGTAAGAGTGACCTAAAAGGTGCTTGGCGCGGCGGCATAGTAATTATTTTTTGGCTGTTTATTATTAATATTTTTGCGCTGCTGATCAATCGAGATATTACGGTTTATATTTTGAAGGCCTCTAATTTTTTAACCGGTTTAATTAAGGTCTATATTTACGTCTTACTTATTTCTCTAATTCATTTTTTACTCTCTTTTATAATTCTTTGGCCTTGGCGGAAAAGAAGAAATTAAAAAACATCACCGGAAGGCAATGTTTTTTTAAATTCTCTAAACATTGAATCGCTGGGAAAAACGTTGTATAATGTATTATATGACTAATATAATATTGGTTATTGCCGGTATTATTATTTTCGGATATAGCCTTTATAAGCACGTCGAGTTTTTAAGATTGACGAAAAAAACCGCGTTTAAGAAATGGTGGGTGATATTATTAGTGCTAGTGATGTTCTTTTTTCTGGGTTATATCTTTTTTGCTTATTGGTTAATCGTGGGGGCAAAGGGCATTAACATAAATTCTTTAGCAACCTTAGTTAGTTATATTTTCTTTTTTGGTGCTATTTTTGTTTTGATAACCATCTCGCTGATCTATTCTACAGTTAAGAATTTAATTAAAGAAAAAGAAGAAACTCAGCGCCTCCAGATGGATAGAATCGGTCTCTTACAAGACAAAGAAATAAAGTTAAAAAAAGAAATTCAGGAGAAGACGGAGGAAATGCAGAAAACGGATGATGGTTTAAAAGAAAAACTCCAAAGGCAAGTAGCTATTTTAGAGAAGAGTGTAATCGGATTGCAAAAAGAAAACAAACTACTAGCTGATCGCGGATTAAAGATGTCAGAACTAGATAAAAGAGCCACTGATTTGTCCGAAAAGAAAGAGACTGAATAATTTTGAATGATTAAGATAAATTTAAAAAAAGGCACCATTTTATTGGTGTTTTTTAGTATCCATTGTATACTATAAACAGATATAAAACATTAATTTTTTTAAAATTATGGATATCTTTATTAATCAAATGGAAATCTTTTTTACTAAATCGCACCCCGTAATTATGGGGTTAGCTATTTTTGTTTTGGTATTTCTTATTTTTCGCGAAGTAATCTTATGGTATTGGAGAATTAATGAAAATACGGAATCATTGCAAAGAATAGCCGATTCTTTGGAAGTAATTGCTGCCGCGACTGATTTTTTAGCCTCAGACATAGATCAGAAAAACAGTAAGAAGATATCTCCGAAGATACAAACTGCTAAAGTGGCTGATACTAAGGAGGCAAAGCGAGCTTAGTAATTATTTTCAGTATTTACTTAAGTGAAATATTGTGGTATAGTCGAATGTTAAAATTAAATTTGATCTTTAAAAATAAATGTAGAACGAAAAAAAATATAATCATGAAAGAAATTAAAAGAGAAGTAGAAGAAACAGACGAAGATTATCGGAAATTTGCGAGAGATTTAACGCTCTTAGGATCATTATTTCTTATTATCCTGAGTAATATTATTCCTATCTTTGGTCCAGGCTTTATCGCTTTTACCATCGGATATCGAAAACGTCGCTATCGTCATTATGGATTAAACAATGTCAATTCGTTGATGGCTATGATGATTGGAGAAATAATTTGTTTCGTAATTGTTTTTGCTTTTGTCCGCTATGACGTGGATTTACCGAAATTATGGATTCCAGTTATTTTAGGATTTATGGTTAACGCCGTCGCGCTAATTGGAGCCTACTTTATCGGTATCAAAAAATCAAAAAAGTAAAAAATCACTGAGATGAAAAAAATTTTAATTACCGGTTTTCAGCCATTCGGGGAATATACTGAAAACTCCTCTGAGCTAGCTGCTATGAACATCAGGGTCGTCGGTCCATATGCTGTTGAAAAGATAATATTTCCGGTACGAATTTTCGGCGAACCGGAAGATTATGGCAAATACATTATTCGCAGAGCGAAGATGGTTAATGCTAGAGCAATTATTTCTTTAGGCATGGCATCGTCCGTTTATGGTTTGAGAATCGAATCTCAGGCCGTAAACTGGGTAGATAACCCTAAATATTGTTTAGAATCAGAACAGGGCAAAGTTATTAGCCCATTCTTTGAGAAACATCAACAGCTCCCAGTCAATCTAGATTCCTGGGATATATCAAAGATAATGTTCGGGCTGGAATCATCGGGGCTCGCCTACGAGGAGGAGATTTCTCAGGACGCTGGAGCGTTCTGTGGCAATGCTTTAATGTTTCGGACGTTAAAGTTAATGCAATATGAACGTGAGATTCCGTACCTCTTTCTGCATTTGCCGTGTACGGCGGAAGCAGTTAAAAATATTCCTGATTTTAGTAAGGATAAGTATATAACGTCCTTACCATTAATCGCTAAGATCTTAACTATCATTATGGATAGTGTGTGAAGCCGGATGAAATACTCCGGCTTTTGATTTATAGTTAAATTACGGTATGATATAATAACTTTTAGAAATATCATTAATTAATTTATGAAAAATCTCCCCCTAATCAATGCCCATACTCATGCCGCCATGGTCGCTTTTCGCGGCTTAGCCGAGGATCTGCCTTTAGATCAATGGCTTAATGATTATATTTGGCCGCTGGAAAAAGAAAAGCTCTCGGCGAATTTTGTTTATCAGCAGACTAAAAAAGCTATTCGAGAAATGAAAAAAAATCAGATTGCTTTATTTTGCGATATGTATTTTTTTGAGGACGAAGTGGCTCGCGCCGCCCGAGAAATGAATCTGCCGGTAATTATCGGCGAGGTGATTCTTGATTTTCCGACCGCGAGTTCGCCTAATCCCGAGACAACGCTTGTTCAAACCGAGAAGCTCCTAAAGAAATATGCTCATGACAAATTAATTAAAGTCGCCGTGGCGCCGCATTCTATTTATGCTTTAAGCGAGCCGTATCTTTTGGCGGCCAAGAAATTAGCGAAAAAATATCGCGCGCCTTTTCATATCCATTTAGCGGAAACCAAAAAAGAATATGCGGATTGTTTAAAGAAAAATAAATTATCTCCGGTCGCCTACCTTGATAAATTAAAAGTTTTAGATAGTTCTTGCATCTTAGCTCATTGCGTCCAGGTTAGTGATTCTGATATCGCCATCATGGCAAAAAGAAAAGTTAATGTCGTCCATTGTCCGCTTAGCAATCTCAAGCTTGGTTCCGGCATCGCGCCGCTGGCAAAAATGCTTAAAGCGGGAATCAATGTTTGTTTAGGAACCGATGGTGCGGCCAGTTCTAATCGCTTAGATATCTGGGAAGCGGGGAAGTTCGCCGCTCTGTTAGCTAAAGGTGTTAATAATGACTCCGTGGTCGTTAATGTTAAAGATATTATGAAAATGATGAGTGTTAATGGTCTAAAAGCTTTTGGTTTTAAATCTTTTAATGGTCGAACGATTAAACAATTAGAGAAAGAGATAGATTCGACTAAAAATTTACCTGATTTATATCACCTACATGTTAGGGAGCTGAAATAATCAGGAATTAGGCTAGATATGGTATAATATTCTTAAGAAAAATAATTAAAATAAGCAAGACAATTATGGCCAGACAAATTTTTTTAACTTCCAGCGTTAATTTTGTGGCACATGATATCGCTAAGAAAATCGGCGGGGCGAAAAATAAACAGCTCCTCTACATTTATACCGCTTGTGAAAAAAAGCTTGGCGAGCCCTGGCAGAAAGCGGATCGGAAGGCGCTGGTTAAAGCCGGTTTTAAAGTTATTGATTATACCATTACCGGAAAAACGGCTGCGACTATTAAAAAAGATCTTCAGAAGGTTGCCACTATTTATATGAGCGGTGGTAATACCTTTTATTTATTACAGCAGCTTCAACTTACTAAATCTCTAGCCATTTTTCGCGACGCCGTTAAAGCCGGTAAAATTTATATCGGTACCAGCGCTGGTTCTATTGTTGCCGGACCGGATATTTATCCCTCTTATCGGTTAGACCGAGCTAAAGAAGCGCCAAAATTAAAAGGTTATAAGGGGCTGGGTTTAGTAGATTTTGTGGTTTTGCCGCATTGGGGAAGCGCTAATTTTAAAAACCGCTATCGTTTAGAAAGATTAGCCCATAATTATAATACGAAGAATAAATTAATCCTTTTAACTAATTATCAGTATCTGCAAATCGAAGATGACTGGTATCGGATGCTGGAAGTTAAACATAAATAATTTTGAGATTGTTGTTTTATCTCTGTTGATTAATTATTAAATCATATGTCACCCCTAAACAATAAATCTGGTTTTAAACCTGGCCAATTAGCTGGTGCATTGGCTATCATGCTCGCCGCTCTGCTCTGGAGTATCGACGGCTTATTCATTCGGCCGCAGTTCTATGTCTTACCGGCCGAACTAGTTGTTTTTTTGGAGCATTTTTTGGGTTTTATTGTTTTAAGCCCGTTTGTCTTTATTTTCTGGCCGAAAATAAAATCCTTGAGCCGCTCTAGCTGGTTGGCGCTCGGCTGGGTTAGCTTGTTCGGCGGGATGATTGGAACGATATTTATTACTAAAGCTTTTTTTGCCGCCATGGATGGTAGTGTCAGTTTTGCGACAGTCGTTATCTTGCAGAAATTACAACCGATTTTTGCTTTACTGCTCGCGCGGCTTATTTTAAAAGAAAAATTGCCGAAGAAATTTTATCTCTGGGCTACCGTCGCTATCATTGCTAGCTATTTTATTGCTTTCGCTAAAACCGGTTTAGACTTATCCGGTATTAATTGGACTCATAGCGGCGCCTTATTCGCTTTCATCGCCGCTTTTGCTTTCGGCTCCTCTACTGTTTTCGGTAAACGCTTAGCTAACCATCTTGATTATAAAGCAACGGCCGCTTTACGTTTTGGACTGACCTCAATTTTGGTTATCATTTTGGTTTTAATTAATGGTTCATTCGCCAGTTTCGGCGCGGTCACTACTCATCAATGGAGTCTATTGGGATTGATTGTTCTGACGAGCGGCGCCGGGGCGATGTTTATTTATTATTTCGGTTTGCGCCGCGTACCCGCTTCAGCCGCGACCGTCTTAGAACTTTTTTGGCCTTTTTCCTCTTTAATTTTAGATTATATTTTTAATCATAATTATCTTAACCTCCTGCAATCAATCGCGCTCGTTGTTTTATTAATCGCTTTTTTCAAGATTTCTCTTCTCGGGCAACTAAAGAAAATTAGATTTTCCAGCCGAGTAATCAAGGGTCAGGGGAAAGGAAAAGCGATTGGTTTCCCAACCGCTAATTTAGATAAAGTTGATCTGGATATTCCGCATGGCGTTTATGCGGTTAAAGTTAAATTGCGCGGCCAAGATTATTTCGGCCTGATGCATTTTGGCTTTAAGGATATTTTTAAAAGAGAAGTGTCTTTGGAAGTTTTTATCAAAGATTTTTCCAGCGATATCTATGGCGAAGAGTTAAACATTGAAGTGATGGAGAAAATCAGGGAAGTAAAAAAGATAACCAGTTCGGAATTTTTAGCAGAGACAATTAAAAAAGATTTAGAGGCTTTACAGAAGCTTGTTTAAAAAATTATTTCTAAAATTAAAACAGCCTGATTTTCGGTTAGACTGTTTTTTGTTTATTGACATATTATGAGTTTTATTCTAATCTTATTAGAATTTAAAAAGGACATTAACAAATAACAAACGTTTATAATAATAACTTAAAATCAGAAAGAAACAATGAATGAAATTGTCAAAGGAATGATTGCTGGTTACGGTCCAGACTTTCCTAGTTTAGAAGAATTATTCGCTTTAAAGGCGGATGCTAAAACAATTGAAACTCTATCATCTCCCACCTCTCTATTGGGTCGTTACAGTAAAAGCGTCGAATTTATGAAAGACATAACTTCCGGCAAAGCAATCGGCTTAAAGCGCTTTTATGTAATCAAACAATATTTAATTGCTTTAAGCGATTTTTTAGAAAAACAACCCATACCTCATGATGAAAAAATAATCGCCTGGCTTAATGATGTAGAAAAAAATGCTATCATGGAAAAGATTGGTGTTTCTCTGGATGAAGTTGTTCAAGCGGAAAAAATTGAAGCTTTCACTGAACACGATACAGCCGCTGCGGGTGATTTTATTAAATTAAAGATTGCTAGTGAATTGCCGCATTTAGCCAGGTATGCTGAAGCTGTCTGCTTTGCAGAAACCTCAGAAGACACAATGAGTATAGTTTTTGGCTTGATTGCCAATGAACTTATTCTTGGGCATTTATCTAATCGTTTAATCGATTTTTGTATTTTTTTGCTCAATTACTGTGACTTACAAGAAAAAGAGATCGGTGGGCCGCTTGTTCTTCCGGAATTAACTCATTTGCAGGCCGCTGAGCCAACTTCGCATCGGATAAAATCATTAATTCGGGTAAGGGCTATAAAAGGCATGTTGCATGATTTATTGTCCAGCCAGTTTTCTGCTAAAATGGGCGGCGCTATTGGCAATTTAACTTGCCATTATGCCGCTTATCCTGAACTGCCTTGGCATGATTTTGCCAAGAAATATATTGAAGATTATAAATTGACGTATGAACCTTGGACTGATCAATGTGTTTCTTATGCTAACGAAGCTGGAAAATTTCTGATTGTCGCTAATATTCTGACTCAAGTCATAAAACTGACTGAAGATTTTATTCGCATGGCGAGTTGTCCGGCGCAACTTTTTGTCAAACAAAAAAAGAAAGGTGCTAAAGGATCATCTATTATGCCTAATAAATCGAATGCTTGGGGTATGGAAGGCGGAGTTGCAATGCTAAAAAAAGCGCGTAATGCGTTAATTTATTTAGCAGAAGAACTACCAAATTATCCAAATGCTGGCAATATGGGTCGATCATTCTTATTCCGGGAATTAGGAACCGATGTCATGCCAATTTTCATCGCGCTTGACCGAATCACGCGTGAGATGAAATCCTATGTTCCGTGTAAAGAAAAAATAGAAATTTTTTTGCAGGAATATCCCGGTATATCTGGTAGTGCTCTACAGACAGTTTTAAAAAGGATGCGCATCCCTGGCGACGCTTATCGAGCAATTCAAGATATTGCCGTTAATTCTGATGGCTCCTATGCTAACCAAAATCAATTTAGTGGAGGACTGGCAAGAAAAATAACTGAATTTAGTCTTAGTGAAACACAAGCGGCTGAATTGCAAAAATTAGTAGATCCTAAATTTCTGATAATGCCGGCGCATCAGAAAGCACTCTCCGATAATCAAGAGATGTTAAATAGTCTTGATTATTTACAAACAGTAGCTAAGGGCTATATTAATTAAAAGCCTATAACAATGGAAAGAAGAAATATTTTAAAGCGTCTTTTTGAAGATGAGCTCTTTCTAACTAAAGAGTTGGACGGTAAACGGATAATCGTGGATGCTAAAGATACGTTTGCGTATATCGATAGTGATTTTAAGAAATTTGGGCTAGATAAACCAGGTGCCCACACATCGGAAATTTCTATAAAAGTTGACGAGCTTATAGACGACGGAACATTTATGGATATTTTTGAGTCTCTACCAGGTACTAGAAAACAAAAATTATTAACACAGGACCAAATAATAGAGACCTGTAAAACTCGTCCTGGGTTACTACAAAACGATTCTGCTACAGTTTTCTTTACAGAAAAAACTTGGCCGAAGTTCCTTGAATGGTTGCGAGTAGCTCTTGTAGCTTGTAAAATACTCAACCCACAAGTATTTGTGGTTAGCGTGAGTATACTTGGTGGCGGTCTGTCTGTTGGCGTGAGTCGTCTTGGGAGTGGCCTTGTCTGGGACGCTGAAGGTGATTATCGCGTCGTCTCCCCGCAGCTTCCTCGTAGATATTAGGAATACCTCTTTATCCCTCGGATTCTTTGCACTTAGTTCTAAATTAAGTCATTGGATTCCGGGGGATTTTTTTGTCTTGACAATCCCCCATTTTCCCTTTATACTATTATTACTAATTAAATAAGCGCCTTTAGTAATCTTGCGGATTTCACGGTCATTTCTCTTGAGGAATAGCCAGAGGCGGCCGCAAGACTCGATTGGATAATCGGGTTAAGAAGACTTTTTTTATTATCTAAAGAAAGTTTTTGTAAAAAATATATGGAAAACGAAGACAAAAAACCGGTTGACGAGTTCGCCGCGTTACTCGAAAAAGATACAATTAAAATCCCGCAAGTCGGCGATATCATTAAAGGGACCGTGGTGGCCGCTTCTAAATCAGAAGTAAAATTAGATATTGACGGCGTCCTGATGGGTATTATTCGCGGTCCGGAGCTTTATAATGAAGTGGAAGAATTTTCTAGCTTGAAGCCGGGCGACGAAATCGAAGCGGCGGTGATTGATGCCGAAAATGAAAATGGCGAATTAGAATTATCTTTCCGTTTAGTTGGTCAGGAAAAAGCCTGGATTAAATTACGCCAAGCGCTTAAAGATAAAACAACTGTTAAAGTTAAGATTGTTAACGCTAATAAAGGTGGATTACTCAGCCGTTATTGCCAGATTGATGGCTTCTTGCCGGTTTCGCAATTAGCGCCGGAGAATTATCCGCGCATTTCGGGCGGTGATAAGAGCAAGATTTTGGATAAATTAAAATCCTTCATCGGTCAGGAATTTGAAGTCACCGTTATTACTTTGAACGAAGAAGATAATAAGATTATTTTCAGTGAGAAAGATGTTTGGAATAAGAAACAGAAACCGGCTTTAGATAAATATCGTATTGGTATGGTTGTCGACGGGAAGATTACCGCGATTACTAATTTCGGTGTCTTTGTTTCTTTTGATGATAATATTGAAGGCTTAATTCATATTTCCGAATTAGCTTGGCAGAGAATTGACTCGCCGAGCGAGATGTATAAAGTCGGTGATAAGATTAAAGCGGAGATTATATTCCTTGACGGCGCTAAAGTATTTTTAAGCGCTAAGAAATTAATCAATGATCCGTGGCAGGAAGCGAGCGCTAAATATCAGATTGGCCAAGTCGTTCCAGGTACGATTCTTAAAGTTAATCCGTTCGGCTTATTCGTTAAATTAGATGATGAAATCCATGGTTTAGCGCATATGAGCCAATTGAATTTAGGCGATAAGGAAAAGATTACCGATTTATTTAAGGCTGATGAGGTTAAAAATTTCATTGTGATGAGTGTTTCTCCGTCCGAACATCGTCTCGGTTTAAAATTAGCGGCTGAAGGAGCGGAGGTTTCTACCCCGACTGAGAAGTCGACGAAGAAAGCTAAGGCCGAGAAAATCGTCAAAGCGAAGAAGGATGACAAAGAAGATAAAGATGAAGAGTCAGAAAAATCAGATGAACCGAAGGCGAAGAAAGCTAAGGCCGAAACCAAAGAGTAATTATCTCTCATAAAAAAACACCCGATAAATTCGGGTGTTTTTGTGTCTAAGCCAGCTTTAATAGTTAAAAGGTTTAATTGCCAAACTCTCTTTTTTAATCTATAATAAGATTAATTATTATGTTTATTCTATGAAAAAATTAATCAAAAATTTTACTTTATTTTTTATTATCTTTTTAGTCATTGCGGCGATTTTTAGCGCTATCTCCGGCCAGAAAAATACGACGAAAACTGTCGGCATCGAAGCTTTGATCAGTCAGATTAATACCGAGCAAGTCAAAGAGATTATTATTAGCGGCGATAAATTAAATATTACTTTAAAAGATGATAGGAAAGAGACTGTTCAAAAAGAAACTAGCGAGTCTTTGTCGACTTTGTTAAATAATTTTAAAGTTGAACCGTCTAAAACGGCGAATATTAAAATTTCCGTAAAAGACGAAAGCGGTTGGAATTATTGGCTGACGAATATTATCCCTTTCGCCTTGCCTTTTCTGTTAGTTGGAGTATTTATCTTTTTTATCATGCGCGGCATGCAGGGAGCTAATTCTCGAGCGATTAATTTTGGCCAGTCAACCGCTAAAGATTTTAAACCCGATGAAAAGAATCGGACGACTTTTAAAGATATGGCCGGCGCGAAAGAAGCGAAGGAAGAACTGAAAGAGATTGTGGAGTTTTTACGTTTTCCTAAAAAGTTTCATGAGTTAGGCGCGAAGATACCGCGCGGCGTTCTTTTATTAGGCGCCCCAGGAACCGGTAAAACTTTATTGGCGCGTTCGGTCGCCGGTGAAGCCCAGGTGCCGTTTTTTCACATGTCCGGTTCGGAATTTGTGGAGATGTTTGTCGGTGTCGGTGCTTCACGCGTTCGTTCACTATTTCAAAAAGCGAAAAAGAATTCGCCTTGCATTGTGTTTATTGATGAAATTGACGCCGTTGGTCGGCGTCGTGGTTCCGGTTTAGGTGGCAGTCATGATGAACGCGAACAAACTCTAAACCAGATTTTAGTGGAGATGGACGGCTTCGAACCGACACAGAATATTATTGTTATTGCCGCGACTAATCGTCCGGATGTTCTAGACCCGGCTCTACTTCGTCCCGGTCGTTTTGATCGCCGGGTTATAATTGATTTGCCGGATTTAAAAGATCGCGAAGAAATTTTAAAGGTTCATGCCCGTAAAAAACCGCTCGCTAAAAACGTTGACTTAAATAAGATTGCCGCTCGGACGGCCGGCTTTTCCGGCGCGGAATTAGCCAATCTCTTGAATGAAGCGGCGATTCTGGCGGCGCGTAATAATAAGAAGGAAATTGTTAACGAAGATTTATTTGAAGCGATTGAGAAAGTAATGATTGGTCCGGAGCGCAAAAGCCGGGTTATTACTGATAAAGAAAAAAAGATTACCGCTTATCATGAAGCCGGCCATGCGCTCGTGGCGCATTTTTCGCCGAGTGCCGATCCGGTTCATAAAATTTCTATTATTGCCCGTGGCACCGCCGGCGGTTATACTTTGAAAGTTCCGACCGAAGATCGTCATATGCATTCTAAATCAGAATTTATTTCCGAGATTGCCGTGCTTCTCGCCGGTCACTTAGTGGAGAAAACTATTTATGGGGAAGTGACGACGGGAGCGACTTCCGATTTGCGTCGGGCGACCGCTTTAGCACGCAGCCTAGTAATGGATTATGGCATGAGCGATCATTTAGGGCCGCGTACTTATGGCGAAAAAGAAGAAATGATTTTCCTTGGCCGAGAAATTCATGAACAGCGAAATTATAGTGAAAAAGTGGCGGAAAAGATTGATGAGGAAATAATCGGTTTTATAAAACAAGGAGAAGACAAGGCTGCCCAGATTATAAAAGACCAGAAAGAACCACTGGAAAAGATTGTCGCCGCCTTGCTCGAAAAAGAAACACTGGAAAAGGAAGAATTTGAAGCACTAGTTGGACCGAAGCCGGCGTTTGACTAATATCAATTTTAAGTTATACTAAAATTACCTAATTAATAATCAATAATATGGCAAATCCTAAAAAACAAAAAACCCATAGTGCTAATCGTAAAGGCCGTTCCCATTTGGCTTTAAAGAAAGTTACTTTAAACAAGTGCCCGAAATGCGGTCAGGCCTTAAGACCTCATATTGCTTGCCCGATTTGCGGCCATTATAAAGGAGTCGAGGTTCGTAAAGTGAAGATCAAGGCGGTTAAGAAGAAATAATTCAGTATAAATTTAGGAATTTAATTCTTTAACTATTCGTTATGTCTAATCGACATTTAGCTCGAACTATCGCTCTACAGACTTTATTCGCCTGGGACTTTAATGGTCGGAGAGATGAAGATATTGAACGTTTGATTGTTAATAATTTTGAGAATTTTGCTCCTAATTTTGACGACGGGGGATTTGTTAAAGACCTAGTTATCGGCGTGAAAGATAAGATAGTGGATATTGATCCTTATATTATTAAATACGCGACCGAATGGCCGCTAGATCAGATTACGCCCGTCGATCGGAATATCTTGCGTCTCGGTATTTACGAATTATTATATACTGTTACGCCGCCGCGGGTCGTCATTAATGAAGCGATCGAGGTAGCTAAAAGTTTTGGCGGCGATACATCCGGAAAATTTGTTAACGGTGTTTTAGGAGCGCTTTATAATGATAAGCCGGAAGTCCAGAAACGTGATAATAAAGAAGAAGCAGAGGCGGCTAAGAAAGCTAATGAAAAAATGGATGCGGACGAAGAAGAAAAAAATATTTTAGAGATAAATCATGGCGCCTAAGTTTGGCGCCTTTAGTTTTTATATTTATGAGTACCGGCGATTTCACAAAATTACAAAAAAGATTAGGAGTAAAATTTGCGGATGAGAAATTATTAAAACAAGCGCTAGTCCATCGTTCTTATCTGAATGAACATCCCGATTTTGTTGTTGGCCATAATGAACGTTTGGAATTTTTGGGTGACGCCGTTTTAGAAATCATCGTGACAGAATTCTTATATCTTAATTTTTCTGATACGCCGGAAGGAGAGCTAACTAACTGGCGCGCTTCTCTGGTAAACGCTAAGATACTTTATAAAATTGCGGCGGAATTAGAGATTGAGGAGAATCTATATCTTTCTAAAGGTGAGGCGCAGGATAAGAATAAAAAATCCCGCCAGTTTATTCTCGCTAACGCCGTTGAGGCGATTATCGGGGCGATTTATTTGGATCAAGGAATGCCGGCGGTTAAGAACTTCGTTATTAAGAATGTCGTCTCTAAATTGGATGATATTTTTGCCAATCAGTCTTATCTAGATCCGAAATCACATTTTCAAGAAAAAGCCCAGGAAGTGAAGGGAATTACGCCGCATTATCAGATTCTAGACGAAGTCGGTCCGGATCATGCGAAAATATTTACGGTTGGCCTGTATTTAGGAGAAGATTTAATTACTACCGGGACCGGTTCTTCCAAGCAGGAAGCGCAAGTTGATGCCGCGGCCAAGGGCTTAAAAAAAATGGCTTGGTAAGCGCCAAGAAAAAGTTAAAAGTTTGAAGATTTTTTGTTTTTAACTCTATAATTTATGGATATTAATAATCTTTTAAAATTAGCGGCCGAGAAAAAATCATCCGATATTCATTTATTTTTCGGCGAGGCGCCAATTTTGCGCATTGATGGCGAATTGCTTAATATTAACGAAATTATCCCGAGTGGACATTTCGCTAAGTTAACGGCGGCTAATCTTGAAGATTTTTTAGATGTTATGCTTAATCGGGAACAGAAAACCCGATTTTTTGATAAACGTGATTTGGATTTAGGTTATCAGGTAGAAGATTATCGTTATCGCGTTAATTTATCTTACGAAAAAAATAATATTAAAATTGTCGCCCGTATTATTAAAGATATTTTACCGACTCTGGAAGAAATTGGCATGCCGCCGGTGGTTAAAGAACTATTATCTTTACCCCAAGGTTTTATTCTGATTACCGGTCCGACCGGTTGCGGCAAATCCACTACTTTAGCCGCTATGATTAATTATATTAATGATACTCGCGCCGTTAATATTATTACTCTGGAAGATCCGATTGAATTTGTTTTTAAACCGAATAAGAGCATTATTTCGCAGCGTCAATTAGGTACGGATATGTTAACTTTCACCAGCGGCTTGAAGCATGTTTTGCGCCAGGATCCGAACGTAATTATGCTAGGTGAGATGCGCGATCTGGAAACGATTTCAACGGCAGTGACTTTGGCGGAAACTGGACATTTAGTCCTCGCTACTCTACATACTTATAGCGCGGCGCAGACGATTGATAGAATAATTGATATTTTTCCGCCCTATCAGCAGGGTCAAATTAAATCACAACTTTCCACTGTTTTAACCGCGATTATTTCTCAGAGATTATTGCCGCATGAAGGCGGCGGGCGAATAGCGGCTCGAGAAATCTTACTTAATAATGGCGCGGTCGCTAATTTAATTCGGGAAGGGAAGATAGCCCAGATTAAGAGCACGATTGAAACTAACGCTTCTATCGGCATGGTTACTCTCGATAAACATCTAAAACAGCTTTTTCAAGCCGGAGAAATTACCAGAGAAACTGCCGCTAGGAATATGGAAGATACGAGAATGTTGACTGACTAAAATTAAGTTAAATTATACCTAAAATCCAGATAAATTCGGATTGTTTAAAAATGGCCTAATTTCGGCCATTTTTTGTGTATAAGGGGTGTATAAATCAGCTATTGACATTATTTTTAAAAACGTTATAATTACTTTAGTTTTAATAGGGCTGAAAACCCAGCCAATAATATGCAAAAAAGATTAAACAGCAAGTTTAAGCGGCGATTCTAAATAATTGGCTATTTTGCGATTACTTAGAACCGCTCACCAGCGGTTTTTTTGTGCCTATTGAAGCGTTCGTTAACAATCAATGTTTAGAGTAAAGACATCAAAAAATATAAAGTAAGTTGATATCTTATTCCCGAGTCTCAAACTTTTCGTCCGAGACGCGGGGCTGTAATAAGATATTTTAAGAGATACGCTTTTTACTTGAAAAGTAAAAGCGTGGGAAAATCTCATTAAGAGTATATGGCGGATGCCTTGACATAAGAAGACGATGAAGGACGTAGCAGCCTGCGATAAGCTGCGGTGAGGTGGCAAGCAACCTTTGACCCGCAGATCTCCGAATGGGGAAACCCCCTCGATTGAAGATCGAGGAAGCTCAACTTTTAGTTGAGCTGGAACACCCGGCGAACTGAAACATCTTAGTAGCTGGAGGAAAATAAAATAATAATCATTCCCTGAGTAGTGGCGAGCGAAAGGGGAGGAGTCTAAACCGACATAACTGAGAAATTAGCTTGATTTATCAAGTTGATTCCGGAAGGTTCTGGAACCATATGTTTTATCGGTGTTGCAAGATATTAGCGCCTGTTGCCAGATCAACGGGGCGAAGTAAAAAAAGTTATTCTTTAATTGAACGAGTTGGAAAGCTCGGCCAGAGACGGTGATAGCCCGGTAAGTGAAAAGGAGTGGCTCTTCGTAGCTTTTGTTCTTAAGTAGGGCGGGACTCGTGAAATCCCGTTTGAAGCCAGGTCGACTATGACCTAAGACTAAATACTTCTTATGATCGATAGTGAACAAGTACCGTGAGGGAAAGGTGAAAAGCATCC
>Ga0172381_10001338_pt1 | contig 29267 bp, 29 predicted proteins | sample Leawel6488metaG_FD_119754 | JGI IMG/M metagenome (GOLD analysis project Ga0172381, IMG submission 119754) | Leachate microbial communities from a municipal landfill in Southern Ontario, Canada - Leachate well 64-88 metaG | ecosystem: Engineered > Solid waste > Landfill > Unclassified | place... | reverse complement strand
TTACAACAACGGAGTTGTAATGGGCTCAATTGTTCTTCCAACAGGTGAAACAGATTGGTCATTTGTAGCCTCGTTAAATCAAAACACAGCAAACATATTTACAGCTTTTTCAACAGACCAAGCCGGAAACACTTCAGCCTCAAGCAATTCTGTGACAGTCACAGAAGCAGATGCTCCAACGCCACCAGATGCAACAGAGCCGTTTATTAGTAATATCCAAGCCACTTCAATAGATACTTCCAGCGTCACAATCACCTGGACAACGGACGAGTTTTCAACGTCTCAAGTTGAATATGGAACAACCTCGGCCTACGGCGCGAGCACAACTTTGGACGCAACTCCAACAACATCCCACACAGCGGTCATCACAGGCCTGACTTCAAATACAACCTATCATTTCAGAGTAAAATCAGTTGATGGGTCCGCAAATTCCGGAGTTTCAGAGGACAACACTTTTGCAACTGCGGTTGATAACTCAACTGCCACATTGTCGGTGACAGGAATTTCTGCGGTCAAAACTTATGCGACGGCTGGCGGAGATTATGCAAATGGCTGGAGCTGGATGTTCCACGTTACGGTTCCAACCGGTGAAGATTTAGTACAAATGAAGTTTACCGATTGGACAACGTCTTTGCCCGCATCAATTGCGGTTGCTGATAATGTAAAATATTCTTCTGCGCAGGCAACAGGAACATCTACAATTACCGGAGCCGGAGTTTATGGCACAGCATTGCAACTAACCGGCGCCGACCTTGACGCCAACACTCCTGGCACCCAAATAGATATTTTGGTTGAGGCAAGAGTTCCAACAGCATCAGAAGGCGGGTCGTACACAACTAGTTACGGAATTTTTAGCGAGGCCAGCGGAACATAAAAAAGAGAACTAACTTCAAACTTATGAAAAACCAATCTAAAATTATTTTTCTTATAGTCGCGGGGTTATTCTTTTGTTCTGTTGTTGCTAACGCTTCTGAAACAACCGGCACGCTAAGCACAGGCCTGGAGACCGGACTAAACGGCACAGTGGTTGTGGCTCCTACTGCCAACGTAGCTTCTGGAACATATACATCGGAACAAAATATAAGCCTAGCGGCAACTGGATCTTTGAGCATCCACTATACGACAAACAGCGAAACACCAGCTTGCGCAACTGGAAATGTTTATTCGGGACCAATAACTATTTCGTCAACAACCACTTTAAAAGCAATTGCGTGCTATGCAAACAGCGTTTCCTCTAATGTTTCTACCTTTGACTATGTTATAAATTTAGCGACTGCTCCTCTGACACCAACCGCTAACCCTGTTGCCGGAACATATACCTCCGCCCAATCAGTGGCGCTGGCGTCAGTTGACTCTACGAGCATTCGCTATACAACAGATGGAACAGATCCAACTTGTTCAACTGGCAACCTTTACAGCGCTGTTATTGCTATTGACTCAACGCAAACCATTAAGGCAATAGGATGTTCGTCTGTCGGATCTTCTTCGGTTGCATCTTTTGTTTACACAATTAATATTCCAACTGGTGGTGGAGGTGGAGGCGGAGGAGGGGGTTCAGCTCCGGCTACATATAACATTGGAGATATAAACAAAGATAATAAAGTTGATAAATATGATTTCTCTTTAATGATGGCAAATTGGGGAAAATCCGGAACCAATGTTTCTGACCTGAACAAGGACGGCAAAGTAGATAAATACGATTTTGCATTATTAATGTTGCATTGGGGAGGAAAATAATATTAAAGATTAAACTATGACAAATAATAAATCAAAAATCTTAATTTCGGCGCTCATTTTATTGTCGGCATTCGCTTTTGCCCAAACATCAAGCGCAGCCACATCTTCTATTATTATTTCCCCTGCAACATCAGCCAAAACCGTCGGGGACAGCGTCGTCGTAACGGCAACCCTTAACGCTTCTGGCAACAAGATTTGCGCAGTTGAAGGCACATTATCTTTCACCAATTTAACTTGCCAGAGCATAACCTTATCAAGCGATGTGACTCCGCAGGTTTCGCCCACATGTTCAAGCCCTTACTTTTTATTGGGAATAGCAAATTGCGCCACAACCGATACCGCTTTATTGACCGCTTCAGTAAAAACTGTAAGCGCTGGCACAGCATCTGTTGGTTTGACAGGCATTGATATAATAGGCGAGGGAGTATCATTGGGCTCCTCGTCAGCCGCCGGGACTTATACGATAAATGCTGTTCCCGCGCCAGAACCAGTTGCGGAAAAACCAACGACGCCAGTTAAAAAGAAAGTAACGCAAACCATATCAACTCCAGAACCAACAGTTAACGAGGCTACGGAAGATACAACCGTCGCAGACCAGCAAGCAGTTGAACAAGATATTATTCCAAGCTCAACCGCAACAGCTTCGCTTGCATCAAGAATGGGAGAATTCTTCAAGTCGCCAATTGTGATAATCGTTCTTGTGATTATTTTGATATTGATTGCAATGTGGCTGGTTGATAAATTTTATTTGAAGAAAAATAGATAATCGGTATTCTAAAAAGCCGCCCAAAAGGCGGTTTTTTGTTGCGCGCAGGCTGTGGATAAATGGCCATTGACATTATTTCTAGGAAGAGTAGCATTAGAAAAAATGTGTCTGAATTCGATTTCTCGAATTTGACATATGGAACGTCCTTTCCCAACTTGACTCATCACTTTAACGGAGGAGAGATTATGATTAAGAAATTTGGTCCGACCCGAACTGTCCCGATGGGCTCTTTCGCTGCGAATTTCTGGGATGAGGTGCGCGCATTGAAAGTCAAAGGGCTTTTTAATCCTCATGGCCATGCCGACAGGGGGAACACCCTAGACCAGGAGTTCCTAGGGCATATCCATGTGGATCCTGCCGACGCAAGCAAGATTTCGCTGATAGCCAAACAGAAGATGGTTGGCAAACTTCACGAAGGCCAAGCTTACACGAAAAAGAACCTGGCAGAGCGAATGTTGGGGGTGTGTGAGGATCAGATTGCGTTCGGCACGGCTAGGTTTTGTTCCTGCATTGATGTGTCTCCCGACCTGGGTGCGGATGGGCTTCTGGCCTTCCGAGAGGCAATGAAGATAAAGAAGAAGCTCGCCGGGCGCCTGAAATTTGAAATCGGGCCCAATGCCATCTTCGGATTCAAGGAGGGCACCGAACGGTGGAACATCTACAGGGCCGCCGCCGAACTGGCAGACTTTCTGTCAGCATTGCCCGAGAAAGACTACTATCCCGAAGGTGCAGACCCCGACGGCAAGATCGGTTTCGACCAGCACATCAGGCGAGTGTTGGAGTTATCGATTGAGATGAACAAGCCTGCTCAGTTCCACCTTGATCAATCTGGAGACCCCAAGGAGGCGGGTACGGAACGGCTAATTGAGGCTCTGAAATGGTTTGACCCTCATCGCAAGGGTCCGCCGATTTACGCGGTGCACATGATTTCTCCCTCTTCTTACTCTGAAGAGAGGTTTGCTCGTCTGCTGTACAATCTCTTGAAGTACAGGGTCGGGGTGATTGTGTGCCCGAGCGCCGGTCTTTCGATGCGATGCCTTAGACCGATTTCGGTCCCGATGCACAACTCTATAGCGAGAGTTCTGGAGTTGCTCGCATCCGGAGTAGAAGTTCTTCTCGGCTCCGATAATATCGGCGACATGTTTGCTCCGGCGAGCGATGGCGATATGTCGTTGGAGGTGAAGTTCGCGGCTCACGCTACAAGGTTTTACCTCGCCCACATTTGGGCGCGCGTAGCAGCGGGCGTACGCCTCAACGACAGCGACAGGGATTCGGTAAAGGAGTTTCTCCGGCAAGACGCCCAAGTCTTCCGAGGGATTGACCCCAACTGGAAACCGGCAGTCAATATCGATATTGAGTGAGAACCTAGAACCCAAATCCAATCGAAGGGATTTGGGTCTTTTATTTTTATTTGGTAAAAAGGAGTAATGAATAATATAGAAAAAGAAATTAAGTGGCTTTTAAAAGAAAAATATTCTGGCAAGGCTACTAAACAATTTTATAAAGATGTAAAACGGCTCGAGAAAGGGGAGCCGGTGGATTTTATTATTGGCTGGAAAGAATTTTTAGGTTGTAGAATCGACCTATCAAAAAAGACTTTAATCCCACGGCCGGAAACAGAGTTTTGGGCAGAAAAGGCGGTTTCTGCCGTGCTGGCAGGTAAAAAGCCGGGCGCGCGCTGTTTGGACTTGTTTTCTGGGTCTGGGTGCGTTGGGGTGTCAATTTTGGCAAAAACAGATATTCTATTGTGCGACATAGCTGACAGCCAAATTGGATGTTTAAAACAGGCTGAAATCAACTGCCAGCTGAACGAGATTGACGCTAAAAGATACAGGATAATTAAGTCGAATGTTTTTAGTAAAATAAAAGATAAATACGACTATATTTTTGCCAATCCGCCGTATATACCAACAACTCGGAAAAACCGCATTCAGAAAGCGGTTTTGAAATACGAGCCAAAACAAGCTTTGTTTGGCGGGAAGGACGGGCTTTTTTATATTAGAAAGTTTCTAAGCCAGGCGCAAAATCATTTAAACCCGGGCGGAAAGATTTTTATGGAGTTTGATGGTTCGACGGGCTCACCACAGGTTCTCTCACAAAAAAAAGAAATAGAAAAATTGCTTACAAAGTACAAATATAATCCGCCGGCTGGCGGATGGGAATTTCACAAAGACCAGTATGGCAAGTGGAGGTGGGCGGTGGTTTCCTTAGGGTAGCGGTTGACGCGGAGCCTTTTATGAGTAGAATGTAAAAGGGAGTTGTTTTTTGACCTTTGACATTGGCAGCCCATATGAGAGGATATCTATGTGCAAGTTTTCCGAACAAGCCGCTTCAATAATGGAGCGCGCCAAAATGGAAGCAGAAGACCACGAGCATCCGTACATTACCGCTGAAGATATTTTGCTTGCGATACTGGCAGAAAGATCTTGTTCAGCTTATGTTTGCATAGCCAGTCTTACGAGCAATTTTGGAGCGATTGAAACCGAGATAGAAAAAAGGCTGAAAAGGATTCGGGATGGAAACGTAAAGAATCCTGTATTTGTAGGGGCGCAAACAGTTTTGCGGTTTGCCGAAAAAGAATCCAAGAACAACAAAAGAGAAATGATTGTGACTGACGATTTATTGTGCGCGATTCTGGCGTCCCCGGAAAGCCATGCCTGTCGGTTGCTCTCAAAGCACAATTTGAGCCTTAAAGTGTTCAGAGCTTTTTAGCGCTGGAATTGGTTGCTCTGCGTGCGTCGCGCAGGGCTTTTTTATTCTATGCCCCTATTTGTAAATTTCATATTGCTAGGGTAAAATAAGTAAATATGTCTATCCAGCTTTCGCCGAATTCTTTGAATTTATTTTTGGAATGTCAACATTGCTTTTGGTTAGATAAAAACAAGGGAATTAAGAGGCCGCCTCCGTATGCTTATGCTTTGAACTCGGCGGTTGATTCGCTGTTGAAAGAAGAGTTTGACTCTTATAGGGCAAAAAAATTAACGCATCCGTTATTAAAAGAGAATAACATAAAAGCGCATTTGTTTGGCAACCAGAAATTGTTAAATCAGTGGAGAAGTAATTTGGCCGGCATAAGATATTTTGACGAAGAATTGCAGGCAACATTATTTGGGGCAGTTGACGATGTATTGGAATTTGAAGATGGCAAAATTGCTCCGTTGGATTATAAATCAACCGGAAGTACTGTTGCAAATATTTATGACAGATTTCAATTGCAGTTGGATACGTATACATTTTTAATGGAGAAGAATGGTTATAAAACCCCGCGAAAAGGATATTTAGCATTTTACATTGTAGACAAAAGCAAAGGATTTATTGACCGCTTGCCGTTTAGGAAAGAAGTCATGGAAATAGAGACAAACCCAAACGACATTTATGAAATTTTTAAAGACGCAGTTGAAGTTTTGAGAAGCGCAACTCCGCCCAAACACAGCAGTGATTGTCAATTTGCAAAATGGATGGAGGGCGCTAAAAAATTTAATTAAAAATAAAACATTATGAAAACTAAAATACTTAAATTTTTAAAAAACAAAAGAAGTATATGGATCATTGCGATTTTGATTGTTGTTGCGATAGTCGGATATTTAATTTTTAGCCCGAAGAACAACACAGGTTCTATACAGACTGGCAAAGCGACAAAACAAAATTTGCAGGAGACCGTACTTTCAACCGGCCAGGTTATCAGTGGAATCGACCTTAATCTGAGTTTTCAAGGAAGCGGGATTGTCAGAAGTATATCTGTGAAAGAAGGTGATAAAGTTTATCAAGGCCAGTTTTTGGCTTCGCTAAACCAGGCAAGCGCGCAGGCAACATTAACCTCGGCGAAAGGAGCTTTAGCCCAGGCGCAGGCGACTTATGACAAGCTGATAAATGGAGCAAGCCAAAGTGATATTCAGGCATTGCAAAACGCAGTAACATCGGCAAAAGTAAATTTAAACAGCGCTTATAATAATTCTTTGAGCGTTTTAAACAGCGCCTACACTACAATCTATAACAGCTACGCCGTTGTTGATACTTTGCAAACCACTTACTTCGCAACAGCAGACGCGCAAGGCATCCAGGTGCAGAGCAATAAAAAAAATATCAACGATAAACTGGCGTTGACAAAGTCAAGCATTGATACGGCTATTGGTTCAGACGGAATGGACTTGTCTATTTCTAATATATCTAATTACTTGAACAGCATTTTTAATTCTCTGCAAATCATACGAGACCAATGCGACCAAGGAACTTATTATTCTACGGTTCCATCGGCCAGCAAAACATCTCTAGACACCCAAAAAGCAGCTGTAAGCACGGCAATGGCCAATGTTAATACTTTGCAAAATAGCGTAGCTTCTTATAAGGCGGCGTTGCAAACAGCGCAAGATAATTTGTCTGCCAAGCAAGAAAAACCAAGGCAGGAAGATATTGATTTGGCAAAAGGCCAAGTTCTTTCGGCGCAAGGCCAAGTTGATTCGGCGCAGGCTGCCTTGAACAACTTAATCATAACAGCTCCGCTGTCTGGGGTAATAACGCAGGTGGATATTAAGGTTGGAGAACAGGCAACTTCTTCGCAGGAAGTAATGATTTTACAAGACATCAATAATTTGCACGCAGAATCTGACGTTAGCGAGGCGAATATAGCCTCTTTGCAAATCGGTCAGGACATTGATTATACATTTGACGCGCTAGGCCCGGATCAGCACTTTATGGGAAAGGTTTTAAGTATAAATCCAGCCTCAACCGTAATTTCCGGAGTGGTGAATTATAAAATAAAAGGAAGTTTGGAAAATATTCCGAACATCAAACCGGGAATGACAGCGAATATGACAATTTTGGTTGCCAAAAAAGATGGCGCGCTTGCCGTACCGTCCACTTCTGTGATTAATAAAAATAATAAACAGTATGTTAGGGTTATAGATGACCCAAAGAAAAAAACCTATCATGAGGTCCAGGTGCAGACTGGTCTGCAAGCGGACGGGGGATTGGTGGAAATAATTTCCGGGATAAGCGAAGGGCAAGAAATTATAACTTATATGAAATTATAAAATATGGCGCTAATTGAAATTGAAAAATTAAAGAAAAATTATGTAAACGAGGATGTTGTTACCCATGTTTTGCATGATATAAATTTCGCTATAAGCGAAGGCGAGTTTGTGGCAATTATGGGGCCTTCCGGTTCTGGCAAGTCAACATTGATGCATATCTTGAGTTTTTTGGATAGGCCGACTTCGGGCACATATAAATTTGAGGGCAAAGACACAAAAGATTTTGACGACGTTTATTTGGCAAAATTGAGAAATGAAAGAGTTGGGTTTGTTTTTCAGTCTTTTAATTTATTGGCGCGCACTACAGTTTTAGACAATGTAAAATTACCCTTGATTTACAGTAATAAAAAAGATTACGACAAGCTGGCAGAAAAAGCTTTGGAATCTGTTGGGCTTTCACATAGGCTAAATTATTTTACAAACCAAATTTCTGGCGGAGAAAAACAGCGCGTGGCAATTGCCCGAGCCTTGGTAAATAACCCCGCTGTAATTTTTGCCGACGAGCCAACAGGAAATCTTGATTCAAAATCAGGAAACGCCGTTATGCATATTTTGCAAAAGTTAAACAAACAAGGCCACACAATAATTCTGGTGACTCACGAAACAGACACAGCCAACCACGCCGAACGCATAATTCGCGTCAAAGACGGCGAAATAACCTCCGACGAAAAAGTGACAAAGCGAACCATAGCAGAAGCCGACCGCGACCTGGCAAAATAAAGTTATGGACTTCATTGGAACTATAAAACTTGTTTTTAGGACGTTGCTTGCCAGGAAGGGGAGGTCGTTTTTGACTATTTTGGGAATTGTGATTGGGGTGGCGGGAGTGATTATAATTATTGCTTTGGGGGCGGGGGCGCAGAGTTTGGTGTTGGGCCAGGTTACAAAACTTGGGGCAAATCTATTGAGTGTACAGCCCGGCAAGAGCAACGAAAAAGGGCCTCCGGCGCAATTGTTTGGTATTGTGGTGACAACGCTTGTTAACGGAGATGCCGATGCTTTGCGAAGCGCCACTCAAGTTCCGCACGCAGAGGCTGTTAACGCGCTGGTAAGGGGTTCGGCGTCGATTACTTGGCAAAATAAAACAGTTGATACAAATTTTGCAGGTACAGATTATGAGTATCCAAATGTTACGCCTTTTAACATGAAAGAGGGGTTGTTTTTTGATAAACAACAAGACCAGGGCGGAGCAAATGTTGTGGTTTTGGGATATAGCGTGTGGAAACAATTATTTGAAGACAGCGGAATCGACCCGATAGGCCAAGTAATAAAAATAAGAAGCTCTTCGCAAACAGAAGCCGGCGGAGTGCCCCTAAGAGTTGTTGGAATTGTTGAAGAACGGGGAGTTGCTTTTTTCCAGGATATGGACGATATGGTTTTTATTCCTTTGGTCATTGGCCAGCAACAGATATTGGGCATACATTATTTGCAGGCAATTAATATAAAAATTGATTCTTCTGAAAACGTTGATCGAACAATTAGCGATGTTAAAACTGTTTTAGACCAGCGTCACAGAATAAAAAAAGAGACTGACGCAGACTATACGGTAAGAAATGTCGCCAGCGCATTAGAAATTTTGAGCACCATAACAAACGCGTTAAGACTATTTTTAACTGCTATGGCTGCCATTGCTTTAATTGTGGGAGGCATTGGCATTTTAAATATTATGATGGCCACAGTTGCCGAGCGCACCCGCGAAATTGGTTTGAGAAAAGCGGTGGGAGCTACAAATTCAGCTATAAGAAACCAGTTTTTAATTGAAGCTGGAACCCTGACATTTTTGGGCGGCATTATAGGAATTATTTTGGGAATAATAATTTCTTATTTATTATATTTACTGATGATATATCTGGGATACGATTGGGCCTTTGTAATTTCCATAACATCGGTTTTGCTGGCAATAGGAGTTTCAATTTTAACCGGCGTAATCTTCGGCCTCTACCCCGCATTCAAAGCATCTAAACTAAATCCAATAGAAGCCCTCCGTTATGAATAAAAAACCTACAAACCTCACCTTTCACCAATTTCACTAAATACTCAAATTATGGAAGCTTCTAAAATTAGAGTATAATTGAATTAAATATGAAGTTGTCTATTACTGATAGGTTTTTGTGGGATGTTTACGATTTTATGAGCAAGACTGGAGATGTCGCTAGGTTTGTGTCTCAGCCAGTCACAATGCGAAACTATTTGCCAGGTCCGCGAAATCCAATTTTTGATAAGTATAAAAACAAAAAGGCATTTGCAAAACTAATTTACTATTTAAAACGAAACAACTATATCCGGGTGGAAAATTTGAAAGGCAAACAGGGGATTATTTTAACAAAAGCGGGTTTGGGCAAGGCGTTAAAGGCGAGTTTTGTAATAAAGGGCAAAGTTAAGAGAAAAGACGGCAAATGGGTAATGCTTACGTTTGATATGCCTGCAAAAAATAAGCGCGCCAGAAATTTACTAACTAGCGTCCTTTATGGATTGGGATATAAAATGTTTCAACAGAGCGTTTGGGTGACCCCGTATGATGTTTCAGAAAAAACCGAGGAACTGTTACAATTTTATAATTTAGACCGCTTCGTCAAAATATTTTTAATTGAGGAGTTATAATGATGGTATACTCTAATAATAGAAGCTTCCAAATTTAGAGTATTAAAAGAGTATAACTGAAATATATATGAATGAGAAATTAAATAATAGTGATGAGCAACAGCCAGAATTTGAAACACAACTGGCCCCGGAGGCGGAATTACAACCACAGGTGGAAATGCCTGAAGATTTTGAAGACCCTGAAGGAAAAGCGGGAAAATGGAAAACTGTAAAAGGTGATGTTGAGATTGAGGGCAAAAAAGTCGAAGTTTCTTACCGCGAAAAAGTTATTGAATTGCCCAAACACCGCCAGGAAGAAACCGGCATAAAACGCATCCGTCGCCGTGAATTATTGCCACCATTTCCAGAAGGATTTTGCAAAAACGCCAAAGATGGCGCTCTTTATATGTCCCTTAATAAAGAATTCGATAGTGTTTATGGGATTTTAACAGATGATCAGTTTCCATCGAGAAAAAAGTTTATTCATATGTTTAATTATCTTCCAAGGGGAAATGAGAATGAACATGCAGAAAAGTTTAAAAAAGAGGGAGCATATTTTCAAAAAATATTTCAGAAAGGCGATAGCACGGTTGGTGTCATGCGGAATTGGCGTTAGTGCCGACGAAGAGGAGTTTGAATGTTTTGTTTTTTGAGACGGGGGACGAGGAAGATAAAAATAAAGAATAAAATGTTTAAAGCACTACAACAATCTATAAAAGCATTGAGGGCGAATCCTGTGAGGACGGTTTTGACGACTTTGGGAGTTGTAATCGGTATTGCAACTGTGATTGTGGTTTTGTCGGCGGGCGCGGGATTTCAAAGTTTGATAAGCGCCCAATTATCTTCGTGGGGGACTGACACGCTTTTTATTGAAACGCGAGTTCCGCCAACAACAAAAAATAGAGCAAGCTCGGCGACTAGCGCTGACTTAAGCAGGGCCGGCTCTGCTGTGGCAATTACTACGTTCAAACAGAGAGATCTTGATAATGTCAAAAAGCTAGGAAATGTTATTGGAGCTTACGGAATGACAATGGGGTCTGCTGTTGTAAGTTATCGCGGAGTTGAAAAAAATGTTATTTATTATGGAGCCGATGCCGAAATGTTTTCTATAGACAAGCACACATTAAAATCCGGCAGGTTTTATACGGAAGCCGAAGATAGCGGGGGAGCCCAAACGGTTATTTTGGGAAGCACCTTGGCAGATGATTTGTTTGCGCAGGACGACCCTTTGGGGAAATTAGTTAGAATTGGAAATCTAAATTTTCAGGTTATAGGAGTTTATAATCCGCAGGGTTCCACATCTAGCGGAGGAGCAGATGATAGCTTTTACATGCCGCTTACAACTGCGCAGAAAAAGATGCTTGGCATTGATTATCTCTTGGTGGGCGTGGTGCAAATGAAGGACGTGAGCCAGGGCGATGCTACTGCCGAAGCCATAAAAATGGTGATGCGCAGCAATCATAACATTACAGATCCGGTGAAAGATGATTTCACTGTAACCACGCAGGCGCAAGCAATGGAAACCTTCAACACTATTTTTAACGGCATTACAATTTTGCTTATTTCTATTGCCGCAATTTCACTGGTTGTCGGGGGGGTGGGAATTATGAATATTATGTATGTGGTTGTTACCGAAAGAACCAGCGAAATTGGTCTAAAGAAAGCTCTGGGCGCAACAAACAATAATATTTTAACAGAGTTTTTGATAGAGTCTGTTTTGGTTACTTTTCTTGGCGGTATTTTAGGAATTATTCTAGGCTCTTTTTTGGGCTGGATAGTTTCCTTGATTGCCGATTATGCCGGACTAGCCTGGGTATTCAGCGTACCCTTTTATTCTATTGTTATTGCCGTTGGAGTTTCGGGGGCCATTGGAATTGCCTTCGGAGTTTTGCCGGCGCGGTCTGCTGCAAAAATGGATCCGATCGAGGCATTGCGCTATGAATAGGTTGTGGTAAAATTAAACAATATAATTTTATTGAACTACTATGCTTAAATTTAATAAAGAAGCGGGCCAGGTTTCAAGATTGCTTTTGGTTTTGGCGGTTATAGTTTTCGTTGCGATAATAATTGTTTTCTTGGTTATGAGAATGGCGCAAAAACCCTCTGCGCCCGCAGAAGTGGTAATAGAAACGGTGCCGTTGCCTGTTTATGAAAAACAGCTGGGCGCTATAAGATTTGTTTTTGAATCGGCTTTAAATAAAGGAAAAGTTTTGAAAGCATCAGAGGTTGTAAATAATCTTTACAGCTCCAGCCAAAAAGATTTAACCACAGGGGAAAAATTTATCAAGGTTACTATTGGAGCGCAAAACAAAGGTACGGAGAACACATTACAAAATGCATGGGACATGGGAGATATAATTGATTCTGAAGGCAGGCGATTTGTTGCGGTTGAAGATTATAACATTAATCCATGGCTTCCTAATCCGGATTTATGCGGCGTGTTGCTCAAGCCGGCCTTTGATCCAACTCCTTGTACAAAAATATACGAGGTTTCTAAAAGTTCAACTGGCTTAAAAATAGAAGTTAAAACGGGAATAGATAATTTGCCCAATAATCTTTCCTCGGGAAAAGCAGAGATATTTTTAATTGACTTAATAATAAAGTAATTTTTAAAAACAAGAGTATTATGGCAGACGATAAAAACAATGCGCCAGCGGAAGCAGAAGATCCCAAAGCTCCGGAGCGAAGAGCCGAAGCCCCAAAGGAAGGTGTGAGGTTTGATTGGGATAAAGAAAAGAACACAGAGAGAAGGGAAATTTCCAGAGACGACAAAATAGTTTCTGATGAGCTAAAAAGAGAGATTGAGTTGTTGGAAGCTGATGAAACTACGAGCGCCGAAGCAAAGAGAAAAGCCGACAAAATTGAATTTTTGGGCGAGAAAGAAAAAATTGAACACCTTCTGGAAATTGCCAGAGAAAAAGGCGTAGTTTTTGCCATACAGGTTGCCAAAAAAATGAACGAGCCCTACCTATTAGATATTTTGCACGACACTTTGGCGCGAGAGGGTTTTTACCTAAAAATGGGAAAGCCGACGGACGACGATAATAAAACATAAATTATGGATATAATTATTCCTGGTTTAATTTTAGTTTTTTTGCTGATAGTGATGGCTTTTGTGATGGCGATAAATTCTGAAAAGAACGAAAAGAGCTCTGTTTTTGGCGGGCTGGAAATGGTCTTGTTTTTGGTGATGATGCCAAAAAATCAGGCCAAAAACCCTTCGACAGGCTCAGGGCAAGAGAAGGAAGAGAAAATAATAATATCGCAGATGGAGCAGATTTTCGCAAACTTTTTGTATCTCAAAAAACCGAGAATGTTTCAAGACCAGCCATCTGTGGCTTTTGAAATTGCTTCTCAGATAGGAAGCTCAGATATTTCTTTTTATGTAGCAGTTCCAAAATATCTGGAAACTGTTTTTGAAAAGTATGTGCAAGGCGTATATCCAAATGCAGTAGTTGATAAAATTCCGCAAGATTATACAATTTTTGAACTGCAAGGCGCAACAGCCGGCGCGTATTTAAAGCTATCAGCCAGCCCGCTTTTTCCAATAAGCACCTACCAGACTCTGGAAAAAGATCCGCTGTCCTCGGTAACAAATAATTTAAGCAAAATTTCAGCAACCGAAGGCGCGGCCGTGCAGGTAATTATCAGGCCGTTGTCACAGATGAATTTAAGAAAAAAAGGAGAAAAAGCTTTAAAAAAAATCAGGGAAGGAAAAGACCTGAGGACCGCGGTCATGCAAGCGTTTCATGGGCCAGTAATGGAAATGTTTGATGAATTGATAAAGCCGACGAAAGACCCAAAGACAAAAGAATTTGAAAATGCCAATAAAGATAGAGAACAGGGTTTTGATCAAAAGGGTTACGACGCGATACAAAATAAAATTCAAAAACAGCCGTTTGAGACAAATATAAGAATTGTTTCATCTGCGCAATCGCAAGGCCGCGCTGAAGAAATTTTGAACCAGCTGACCTCTGCGTTCAGCCAGTTTTCTTTATCTGCAATAAATAGCCTGGAGCCGAAAGAGGTTTATAAAAGAGAATTACAAAAACTAGTTTACGATTATACTTTTAGAAATTTTAATCCCGGGCAGTCAAACATTTTAAATTTAGAAGAGTTGGCAAGCATTTATCATTTTCCAAGCCACTATATAGAAACCCCGTACATTAAGGCCGCCAAATCGGCTTCAACTCCGCCTCCGTCTGATTTGCCGGAGTCGGGAGAGTTGTTGGTTGGAGAAGTGGATTATCGAAACGAAGTAAAGAAGATTTACTTTGCAAGAGGGGACAGGCGAAGACATTTTTACTATATCGGTCAGACGGGCACAGGAAAATCACAATTTATGGAAGGGCTTATTATTCAGGATATTAAAAACGGCGAAGGCGTTGCTGTGCTGGACCCTCACGGAGAAACTATCGAACACGTGATGGCCTGCATTCCAAAAGAAAGAATTGACGACGTGGTTATGTTTGAGCCTTTTGACTTGGAAAGGCCATGCGGTTTAAATATGTTAGAGTATGACAGCCCAGAGCAAAAAGATTTTGCGGTTCAGGAAATGATAGCTATTTTTATGAAGCTTTTTCCGCCCGAAATTATCGGGCCTATGTTTGAGCATTATATGAGAAACGCCATGCTGGCCTTGATGGCCGACAAAGACAACCCCGGCACTTTGGTTGAAATTCCAAAAATGTTTACAGACCCTGCATTTTTGCAAGAAAGATTGAAAAAAGTTTCCGATCCTATTGTGCGAAGTTTTTGGACAAAAGAATGGGGGCAAACAACCGGCTCAACGAGGTCTGATATGCTTGGTTATGTTGTTTCAAAACTGGGCAGGTTTATTGAAAACGAAATGATGCGAAACATAATCGGGCAAAGCCATTCAGGGTTTGACTTGTCAGAAATAATGAACTCCAAAAAAATATTTTTGGCGAACCTATCAAAAGGCCTGACTGGGGAAGTGAACAGCAGTTTGCTGGGAATGATTCTTGTTTCAAAAATGCAAATGGCCGCAATGAGGCGCGCAATAATTCCCGAGGAGCAAAGAGTCGATTTCTATTTGTACTTGGATGAGTTCCAAAATTTTACTACCGATTCCATTGCTACAATTTTATCTGAAGCCAGAAAATATAAGCTCTGCCTTACAATGGCGCACCAGTATATGCCGCAGCTAGATGAAAAAATTCGCGATGCTGTTTTAGGAAACGTGGGAATGATGGGAGCTTTAAGAATTGGGGCCGAGGACGCAGAAAAACTGGAAAAGCAATTCGAGCCAGGCTTTTCACGTTTTGATTTGGTAAATCTGGATAACTATCGCATGATTGTCAAAATGCTTATCAACGGAAAAATTTCAACTCCTTTTAAAATGAACCTTTTGTTGCACGACAAAGGCAAACCCGAAGTTGTTGCCGCAATCAAGAAAATTTCTAAACTTAAATATTCCCGCCCAAAGGCCATAGTGGAAGAGGAAATTGCCCAGCGTTCGTTTGTAGAACTCCCGCCAGTTGTTCCACCCGTAACTCCGCCTCCGCCATTAAAAAAGTAAACAAAAAGCCCCACAGTACGGGGCTTTTTAGATTAAACTCTTTTTACGTAGGTGCCAGTTTCGGTGTTTATTTCAATTATGTCGCCTTCTTCAACAAAGAGGGGAACTTGAATAACTGCGCCAGATTCCAGCACAGCTTCCTTGGTGCCGGCTTGGGCGCGGTCGCCTTTAATTCCTGCGGCTGATTCTTTTACTTTTAGCTGTACCTTGATTGGCAAGACAAAGCTGATAAATTTTTCGTCAAACAAAACTCCTGTTACGGTTTCGTTTGGTTTTAAAAATTTTGCTCTGGAGCCAATTTGATCTTCGGTAAAGAAAAATCTTTTTGCTGGGTCGTTGGGTTCGCAAAACCAGTATTGGCCCTTGCTTTGGTAAAGAAATTTGATTTCTTTCTTTTCCAAATCTGCTTCCTCAAAAATATCTCCCTGTTGAAAGTTTTTTTCTTGTACTCGACCGTCAATCAAGTTTCTTATTTTACTTTGGATAACAGGCCTTCTTTGGGCCATTTTCATCATGTCGGCTGTAACCACTTCCCATGGCTGGCCTTCATAAATAAATTGTATTCCCGGTCGTAAATCTGTGTGTGTTAACATTTGTTTTTAAAATTATTTTTCTATTATTTTCCACTCAATAGTGGATTCCTTGTCGGCAAACTCTAGCCATTCGCCGTATTTTGAAATTACAAACCATTTCTTTTTGGTTTCCGAATAAACCATTGGGTCGCCTCTATAAAATGGCTTTTTGACAATTTCCTTTGGCTTTAAACGGTCTAGCTCAAGCCATTTTTTGAAAACTGTTTCTATAGTATAGTCTAGCTTTCTTGAATTTGCCCAGTTTGCCACCGTGTTGATGGCCTCTTTGGCCTTATCAGTAGAACCTGACAATTCCAGCAATTGCTTTGCCGGTTTTGTGTATCTAGAGTATACTATTTTCCTCTTTTTAGCATTATTTTTCAATTCTTGCAAGCCCACGCCCTTAGACTGGAAGAAGTGGGTGATTACCTGCCTGATAGCCGTTTCTTCTTTTAACTTGTCGTACTCTTTTATCTTGCCTTTCTTTATATACTCCTCAATTTTCTTTGCATTTTTGTCTCCAATTATTCCAGGCACCTTCAGTCCGTCAACTCCTTTCTCCTCATAAACCTCTTTTACATCAATCTGCGAAGCCTCCAAAAACACCGCCGCCTTTTTATAAGCATTCATCCTCTGAAAAATCTTCTCCCCGCTAATATCCAAAAGTTCCGCCATCTCCCTAAAAATCTTCGCAATGTTTTTATTAGTCTCCGTCATCACTTTTATCTTATCATTTTTTAAACAAAGAAAAAGCCCGAACCGAAGTCCGGGCAACACGTTGCAGGCATGTTTGGGCGTGTCTATGCTTTACATACGCACCGCGCGCTGCAAGTCAAATAATGACCTGCTCCATCAAAGAGATGGAGCATTCCTCCCTGGACATCCTTCACCGTGGCGGTGCCAGAGAAGTATTTTCTGGTATAATCATCCGATCCTCGGACGAACCAGTTGTGAAGCATCACAACGTCTCCCGCTCTGAAATCTTGGGTCACAACCATTCCTTTCAATCTGAGGCTGCGTGGGTTGCCGGTGTGCTATTATAGTAGCATATTATTTATTACATGTCAATAGTGGAAAAAAGTGCTAACTTTTGCTAAACTATATCTATATGGAAAAGAGGCATAGGGTTTTTATTGCTATAAATTTGCCGGCGGATGTTAAAAAACAGCTGGGGGCTTATGCTGAGAAGTGGCCGGAGTTGCCGGCGAAGTGGATTGTCAAAGATAATTTGCATATTACGTTGGAATTTTTGGGTGATTTAACCGATATTGAAATTGCAGACGTTTGCAGGGCTGTGAGCGAAGTGGCAAAAAGGCACAAAGCTTTTTCTATAAATTTAAATAAGGTTTTATATGGGCCACCTAAAAAATTGCCTCCAAGATACGTTTGGGTGGAAGGCGAGAAGCCGGAAGAGCTGGTTGAACTAAAAGAAGATTTGCAAGAGTATTTGCTTGAAAGCGTAAAATTCAGACCAGATGAAAAAGGATTTGTTACGCATATAACATTGGCAAGAATTTCAGAATTTGCATTCAGACAAATTGAGCCGGAAGAACGGCCAGAAGTAGATGAAGATATAGATTTAATTTTTACAGTAGAGTCAATAGAGGTTATGGAAAGCGTCCTAAAACGCGGAGGCCCGCAATACACAATTTTAGAGTCCCACGAACTTGGCTAGTTTTTTAATGTCATTCCCAACTTGATTGGAAATCCAGATTAATTAAAACCTGGATTTCCGCTTTCGCGGGAATGACAACACGAGATTATGAAGATACACTTAATCGGAATTGGGGGAATAGGGGTGTCGGCGTTGGCACAGTACTATTTGGCAAAGGGGCACGAGGTTTCGGGGTCTGATTTGGTTGCTTCGGAAATTACAGATTTTGTAAAACAAAAAGGCGTAAAAGTTATTATTGGAAACTCGGCAGAAAATATTTCTTCTGATATAAATCTAGTGGTTCATAGTCCGGCGGTAAAAGCCGATAATCCAGAATACAAAAAGGCAAAAGAGCTGGTAATAAAAACTCAAAGCTATCCTGAAGCTCTTGGGGACTTAACAAAAGAATTTTATACAATTGCAGTTGCGGGCGCTCACGGAAAAAGCACCACTACTGCAATGATTGCCTTGGCTTTAACAAAAGCCGGGTTAGACCCTACTGTTATTGTTGGTACAAAACTAAAAGAGTTCGGTGGCTCAAATTTCCGCGCGGGAAAATCAAAGTTTTTGGTTATAGAAGCTTGCGAATATGATTCTTCTTTTATGCATTATTTGCCGAAAATAATTGTTGTCACAAACATAGACAAAGAGCACCTGGATTATTTTAAAACATTTGCCAACGTCAAAAAAGCGTTTAAAGATTTTATTGTGCGACTACCCGACGATGGATTTTTATTGTTTAACAGAGATGACAAATATGCGCCAAAGCTTGGCAAGGTAAAATTTAAAACAGTTGGATATTCTTTAAAACAAAAAGACGCCTCAAAAGTAAGAAAGATTTTAAAGGTTCCCGGTTCGCACAATGTTTTGCATGGCGTGACGGTTTTGCAGATTGGTAAAATTCTAGGAATACCAGAAAATATAATTTTAAAATCATTGTCTGAATTCAGGGGCACATGGAGAAGGTTTGAAATAGTGAAAGAGGGAAAGCTGACAGTAATTTCTGATTACGCTCATCATCCAAATGAAATTATGGCAACGCTGAAAGCTGCGAGAGAAAAATATAAGAAAAATAAAATCTGGTGCGTTTTCCAACCGCATCAACATCAGCGAACATATTATTTGTTTATTGATTTTGTAAAAGTTTTTCGAAATGCGCCGGCAGATGAAATAGTTATTACCGACATTTACGACGTGGCTGGCAGAGAAACAAAAGCGATAAACGAAGAAGTTAGCGCGCAGAAGTTAGTTGAAAAAATAAACAGAACGAGCGTTGAGTATATTCCATTGTGCGACATAGAGGCTCGAATAAAAAAAGAAATAAAGCCCGGAGATGTTTTGATTATTATGGGCGCCGGTGATGTTTATAAATTAGCAGATAAGTTTTAAATAATAAAAAAGTGCGGCCAGAGTTGCTCTGGTCGCACGTTGGACTCATTGGCCTTTTGGCCGATTTTGTTTGTTTCAATGATTCGCCGACAGGTCGCGATTGTTGGGTCGTGGTGTGCTCGCCGATCCATGGGAGCTCCGGGAAAGGCGCGCTTGATCTGTCCGTGAAAGCGTTACCTCCACTCGGTTTTTTTCGATTCTGTGGAAGTTACAGTAGGGGACGTTTGATGGCAGTATCTCTCCACATCCGCGCCAGAGACACTTATGAGGCGGGCCGAGTGGTTTTCTTACCCTCATTGCTAATCTAACTCTTTTTTCCACACTCATCATCTTAAACATTCCTTGTCAAAAAGCCGCACAGATCGCCCGGGCCAACCAATTGGCCAATCCATAACAATCTGTGCATTTTAGTTTAACTATTTTTTCATCAAACGTCAAGTAGTGTTGTAAAAAAGTAGCCCCACTTGCGCATGCGAATGGGGCTCTGGTGTTAGAATGGAGAAGATTGTCGCGACCTATACGAAGGCCGCCAGGTGAAGTTCTTTTTGCCGGCGGATGCGGCGGGCTTTTGAGCGCTTAGCGGAAGCGCTCTTTACCTTGGGCCCCCTCAGCAAAGCCTCGTAAGGGTTCTCGGGCTGTTGCCTGTTGAAGTTGCCGATTGGCAGGTTGTCGGGCGTTTTGATGCGCCACGAGCTGTTGTCCTGGGACGAAGGGGCGATCTTGCCCTTTCTTTTCTTCGGAGCCATCTGACATTCCCTTTCCATGGTTTCCATTGTCATCACGTTTCAGGATTCTTCTATTTCGGTCTGCCTACACGCCACCTACTTTATTACCTCTCCTCTCTCAAAGCAGGTTGTTAAAGTTCGAACTTGCACGTTTAATCATTTTTTCATTTTTATCTGTTATTGTCAAGGTGTTAATTTTTATTTGACAAGGGAACTGGTTGTGGTATGCTAAATTATTGACAATATTAAAGCCCGCTTGGGTCCCCGAAAGGGGATTGGGCCCAAGTCACCTCGCTTAACGCGGGTAGGGTGGTTTCTGCATTAGTGGAAACCCGGCTTCCTCCGTAACCATAGGATAATCGCTGAACCCCGAAAGGGTGGAGTCGATGAAAGTGTCCTCGCCCAAGGCGGGGGAACAAAGGTGGTACCGCGAGAATTCCTCGTCCTTTGAGCATAATTTACTTATGCCTGAAGGACGGGGATTTTTTATTGTAAAAAATATGAAAAATATAAGGATAAAATTTATTATTAAAAATAGAGGAACAGAGTTTTGGCGATTTTAGCTTGCGTGATATAAACCTAACTAACAAAAATATGCCTATCATAAATTTATCACAAAAAGAAATACCAACGCATTACTACAACATTATTCCTGATTTGCCAAAACCATTAGACCCACCGTTGCACCCTGCAACTAGAAAGCCAATCGGGCCGGAGGATTTGTCGGCGATTTTTCCAATGGAATTAATTAAGCAAGAAATGTCGCGGGAAAGGTTTATTGAAATTCCCGAAAAGGTTAGAAAAGCATACATGTTGTATAGGCCAAGTCCTTTAATAAGGGCAGTTGCTCTAGAAAAGGAGTTGGGGACTCCGGCAAGAATTTACTACAAGTATGAAGGGGTAAGTCCTGTTGGAAGCCATAAATTAAATACCGCCTTGGCTCAGGCTTATTACAATAAGAAGGAGGGAATAAAAAGACTGACTACGGAAACCGGGGCAGGCCAGTGGGGTTCGGCGATGAGTTTCGCTTGCCAGCATTTTGGTTTGGAATGCATGGTTTACATGGTAAAAGCCAGCTATGAGCAAAAGCCATACAGAAAAATGATGATGAAATTATTTGGCGCCGACGTTGTTGCCAGTCCAAGTAATAGAACAAAATATGGCCAAAAATATTTTGCAGAGAATCCTGAAACTCCGGGAAGTTTGGGTGTTGCAATTTCTGAAGCAGTTGAAGACGCGGCTAGTAGAAAAGATACCAATTATTGTCTTGGTTCTGTCTTAAATCATGTTTTACTGCATCAAACAATAATCGGCCAAGAAGCTCAAAAGCAAATGGAGATTGCCGGAGATTATCCTAACATTATAATTGGTTGCCATGGAGGCGGAAGTAATTTCGCAGGATTGGCTTTCCCATTTTTACGCGACAAGCTTTCGGGTAAAAAATCAAATCTGCGGGCGATAGCAGTTGAGCCAGCCTCGTGCGCTTCACTGACAAAAGGAAAACTGGAATATGACTTTGGCGATACAGCCGGAATGACGCCCTTAATGCAAATGTATACAATGGGCCACGACTTTGTGCCCTCGCCAATTCATGCCGGAGGTTTGAGGTATCACGGCTCGTCTCCAATTGTAAGTCTGCTTCTAAAAGAAAAAATTATTGAAGCAAAAGCATACGAGCAAGTACCTGTTTTTGAAGCAGCTGTAAAATTTGCTAAAAACCAGGGCATCATTCCTGCGCCAGAATCGGCCCACGCCATAAAAGCCGTTTTCGATGAAGCCGAAGAATGCAGAAAAACCGGCGAAGCAAAAACAATCCTATTCAACCTCTCCGGCCACGGCCTATTCGACATGTCAGCCTACGACGACTTCCTATCAGGAAAAATTAAATAGTCTTTCCACTAAAAATCGGGCAAGGGTCCGATTTTTAGTTTGGCTATTGACACGGTTCTATAATCTGCTATACTTACTTTAGTTAAGTAAAGTAATATGATTTCTAAAAAAGACAACAAAAGAATATTGGAATTGGCTGACGCTATTTTGGCGCTAAAGACTCGCAACGAGGCGAAGAGATTTTTGCGCGATTTGTTAACTGAAAAAGAGTTGATTGAATTTGGAAACAGGTGGAAGGCTGCCAGAATGCTTTCACAAAGCGTTTTATATACTGAAATCGAAAAGGAAACCGGTTTAAGCTCAACAACAGTAGCCCGTGTTTCAAAATGGCTCAACGCAGGCAAGGGCGGATATAAGCTAATTCTAAAAAAAATAAATATTAGTCATCACAATCTTTCTCATGCTGGGAAAGGTTTGTGTTAAAGTACAAAAAATATTTGAACTCAACCCCTTCCCAACTTCGGGAGGGGTTTTTTCTTTCGCCTAAAAAGAAAACGAGTTCTTTGACAAAAGGGAGAGCGGTATGAAGGTTCTGATTCCGAACTTCTGGAAGCGTTCGGGCTTAGTTCCTGTGATTGTACAGGACATTGCTACAAAGGAGGTTTTAATGCTCGCTTTTACAGACGAAGCGGGATATTTAGAAACTCTCAGGACTGGATTCGCGGTGTATTTTTCTAGATCTCGCTGGAGGCGATGGAAAAAGGGCGAAGAAAGCGGAAACGTCCAGCTTGTCCGCAATATCTTAATTGGTTGCGATGGCTCGGCAATTGTGTACCAGGTACAGCAGAAAGGCGACGGCGCTTGCCACACAAGGGCAAAAAGTTGTTTTTACCGCGATTTTTTAGGCAACCAAATCATGCAAGTCCCGGAAAGTGGCTGGAAGGAAAATCTGCTTAGTGCGGAAGCTGAAGTTGCGAGTTCGTTTTCTGCTGCCAAGACGGCCAAAGTATTTCTGCCAACTTTTTCTAAAAATTTTGGGTTGGTAGATACGGTTGTGCAAGATTTTTCTACCGGAAGAATCGTAATGGCAGCTTCTGTAAACCGGGCTGGATATTTCGAAGCAATAAGCACTGGCTCGGCAATCTATTCGTATTCACCGCAACATGAGCGATGGTATAGAGAAAACCCAGCCAGTAATGCACAAACAATCCGCCAGATTTTGGTTGATTGCGATGGTGATGCTCTTGTCTACAAGGTTGAGAGTAATACCAGTCACAATAGTTCACAAAGTAGTTCTTATCGGAATTTTGTTGGCAAACAAATTGCAGAAATGCCGCTCTGCGCCGAAAAGCTATTTACTGCAGAAATAGATGTCGTTGGCTGGCTCGCTGCGAGTACCGGCTAGCACTGTGCCCGCAAGATTCAATTCTTGCGGGCTTTCTTTTTTTTGGGAAAATTGCTATTATTTATTAATCTCATCATAAAAAAATATGACAGACACAAATCCTAAAAAAATTGAGGAAATTTTGACGCGGGGGGTCGAAGAGGCAATTGTCAGAGACGAGCTAAAAAAGAAGCTTTCTTCTGGAAAAAGGATAAGGCTTTATTTTGGCGTAGACCCAACCGGGTCGCTTTTGCATTTGGGGCACGCTGTTAACTTGTGGAAATTACGAGATTTTCAGGATTTGGGGCACGAAGTGATTTTGTTAATCGGCGATTTTACTGCCCGAATTGGAGACCCGTCAGGAAAAGACGCCGCCAGAAAGCCCCTGTCCGAAAAGGAAGTAAAAGAAAATTTTAAAAACTACAAAAAACAGGCGTCTAAGATTTTGGACTTTTCAAAAGTAAAAATAAAATACAACTCAACCTGGTTATCAAAATTAAAATTTGAAGATATTTTGAAATTGGCATCGCAATTTACGGTTCAGCAAATGCTTGTTAGAGATATGTTTGACCGCCGAATGAAAGAAAATTTGCCAATTTCCTTGCAGGAATTTTTGTATCCGTTGATGCAGGGGTATGACTCTGTGGCAATGGATGTTGATTTGGAGTTAGCGGGAAACGACCAGACTTTTAACGCATTGGCGGGCAGAACCTTGCAAAAAATTTATAATGGAAAAGACAAAGATGTTTTGACTTGCAAGCTTTTATTGGGCACCGACGGCAGGAAAATGAGCAAAACATATAATAATTTTGTTGCAATTGATGACGAGCCCAATGATATGTTCGGGAAAATTATGTCTATGAAAGATGAGCTGATTGATGACTATTTCGAATTGGCCACGCGCCTTTCAAAAGAAGAAATTTCGCAAGTTAAAAATTCGTCGGGTAATCCGCGTGATATAAAAGCGAAATTGGCGAAGGAGATTGTGAAAATGTACCATGGAGAAAAAAAGGCGGAAATTGCAGAAGAAGAATTTAATAAAGTTTTTAGGAATAAGGAGTTACCAAGCGATATGCCGGAGTTTGAGACTGATAAGAATAATTACGCGGTACTGGATTTATTGTGCGACAGCAAGTTGGTAGCTTCAAAGAATGAGGCAAAAAGATTGGTTGAGCAGAATGCGGTTGAGATTATAAATGGAGAAGTCAAAACAAAAATCACAGATTGGAAGACGATGGTGGGCTTAGAGAATGGAATGATTATAAAAGTAGGAAGCAGAAGGTTTGTTAAAATTATCTTAAAATAATAAATTTAAATATGAAAAAATCAACCATATTAATTGCTTTGACCGCAATTGTCGCTGTTGTGGCTGTTGGATATTTTACATTTCAAAAGGCCTCTGTGACGAAGGCGCCGGTTGCCTGCACCATGGAAGCGAAAATTTGTCCTGATGGCTCGTCAGTTGGCAGAACGCCTCCTAATTGCGAATTTGCGCCATGTCCTGAAGCCGTTTCCAATTGGAAAACATATGCAAATACTGATTATGGTTTTGAAATGAAGTATCCGGTTGATTTTTTCGACCAAAATCAACAACCTAAATTATTGACTGGAGATTGCAATTATAATGTTTTTCCAAGTAAATGTCCCGATATAAAAGATATAGTTGCAAATGATATGGTGGCTCAGGGCGGAGATTTGAATGCAATAAAGAGTAATCTGGCAGACAAAAATTATTGGGACAATCCGGCTGGAACAAAGCAAACAATAAACGGACTGAATTATTGCATGCATACAACTGGTGACGCAGCAACAGGCCATGCATTCAATTATTACTATTTTACTACTGTAAAGAATAATAAATGCCTCGTTGTGTATATGGCCACAAGCACCACTAACTGTGATTTTTACCTGCCATTAGAGAAAGGCAACACCGAACAAGAAAAAAATTATAACAATTGCTTGGTTACAAACCAGAATCAGCCCATAGTACTAAGCCAAATAATATCAACATTTAAATTTACAAAATAACATGCCAAGATTTTATATTGCCGACACGGCAAAACACAGCGGAGAAAAAGTAAAAATTGCAGGATGGATAAATACAATCAGGGCCCACGGTAAAATATTGTTCGTTGACCTGCGCGACAGAAGCGGAGTTATACAAGTTGTTTTTGTACCTTCTAATAAAGAGGTTTATGAATTAGCCCAAAAACTACGAACCGAGTGGGTTGTGGAAATTATTGGTCAAATCGTAAAAAGACCAGAAAACATGGTCAACCCTAAAATTCCAACAGGATTGGTTGAAATGTCTGTTGAGAGCATGAACGTTTTATCTGAAGCAAAAACTCCGCCGATTCCGGTTGGAGAAGAATCTGCTGAAGAGACTGATATTGATAAGCGAATGGATTGGCGATGGCTGGATTTGCGAAAACCAAAAAATGCGTTAATTTTTAAGGTGTGGACGCTGATGGAACAGGCCTTTAGGGAATATTGGATTTCTAATAATTACTTGGAGATACATTCCCCAAAACTTATTGCAACTGCCAGCGAATCAGGGTCGGAAGTTTTTGAAGTTAAATATTTCAAGAAAAAAGCATATCTTGCGCAGAGCCCGCAATTTTATAAGCAGATGGCTATGGCGTCAGGGTTTGAAAAGGTTTTTGAAGTAGGTCCGGTTTTTCGCGCCGAGCCGTCTTTTACATCGCGCCATGCAACAGAATTTACCGGTTACGACGCGGAGATTTCCTTTATAAACTCACACTATGATATCATGGACGAAGAGGAGCGAATGATCGCCTACGGATTGCAAAAGATAAAAGCGGTGTATGGCGAGGAGATTCAAAAAATGTTTGATAGGGAAGTTATCGTTCCCGCTGTTCCATTTCCAAGAATATCAATAAATGATGCCAAGAAAATATTGGGTGAACGTGGCATTGTCAGCGAAAGAGAAGGGGATTTATCTCCAGAGGAAGAGCGCGGATTGAGCGCTTACATAAAAGAAAAATACGGGCATGAATTTGTTTTTGTTACAGAATACCCTGTAAGTGTCAGGCCATTTTATCATATGCACGACGAGAAAGATCCAACACTTACAAAAAGTTTTGACCTTCTCTGGAACGGTCTCGAAATTACCACTGGAGCGCAAAGAGAGCATCGATATGATGTACTGGTGAGTCAAGCAAAAAAGAAAGGTATGAATGTAAAAAAACTGCAATTTTATCTTGATTTCTTTAAGTATGGCTGTCCGCCGCACGGAGGTTATGGCATGGGACCGAATCGTATGATTATGAAACTTTTTAACATCGACAACGTGCGAGATGCGATGTTTATTTATCGCGGAGTAAAAAGATTAACACCATAAATAAAAATAATGAATAAAAGGCGCGCTATCGGGGGTTTTGTATTGTCATTTGTGTTTTTGGCGCTTTTTATTTATTCTATCGCGGGGGTGCAATGGATTTTTGAGAATTCTGTACAGAGTCAGCTTGATCGAGCCTTCTTGGGCAGTATAAAAGACAGCGCTAAGAAGGATGCTACAGAAATTGTGGTTGAAAATGTTGTAAAACCAAACCCTGCGCCGGAAATATTTGCCGGTTCGGCGGTATCTGTAGAAAGTAACCTCAAAGATGCGCAAAAGGTTATTTTTGAAAAATCAGCTGACGTTAAATTGCCAATTGCCAGCCTAACCAAGTTGATGACGGCAGTCATTGTTTTGGATAATTATAATTTGTCAGATATTATTTCGGTGAGCAAAGCGGCGGATTCTCAAGACTCTATAAAACAAGATGTAAAATTGGGCGATACTATGCCCGTTGGAGATTTTTTCGAAATAATGCTGATTGGGTCATCTAACAAATCTGCATATGTTTTGTCCGAGAAATTAGGTACAGAAAAATTTGTTGGGCTGATGAATGAGAAAGCAAAAAATATAGGATTAAACAACACTTTTTTTGCCGACCCGACCGGCTTGAGCGCGCAAAATGTTTCCACCGCAAATGATTTGGCAAGACTTGCCGAATATATTTTGAAAAATTATCCAAGAATAGCAGACATAAGCAAGGTGCAAGAGCTGTTTTTATCTAATTTTGGCAATGTAACGAATACAGATCAGCTTTTAGGAGAAATCCCCGATATAGTGTGCAGTAAAACCGGGTTTACCACGCAAGCCAAAGGATGTTTGCTTTTAGTCGTTAATAATCCAAAAAATAACGGGTATTTAATTAATGTAGTTCTTGGAGCCGATGACAGGTTTTCCGAGATGAGAAAAATAATTAACTGGTCTAGCGAAATTTGCAAATGACAACACTAATTTTCAGCGTCATAAAAGTTTTCGGCTTGGCGGTCATGGCATCGGCCGTAGCTTACTTGTGGAGCCCTTTGCTTACAAATTTTTTATATAAGCATAAACTTTGGAAAAAAACTGCCAGACAAAAAGCAATTTCGGGAGAAGACGCAGTTGTTTTTAACAGCCTGCACAAAGAGAAGGAAGTTGGAACTCCAAGAATGGGCGGTTTGCTTATTTGGATTACGGTTTTATTTATTATTTTTTTCTTTTATATACTATCTTTAGTTTTTCCTAATACTTGGGTTGCGCAATTCAATTTTCTATCAAGAACCCAAACTTGGTTGCCTCTTTTTGCGCTGATTGCTGCGTCGGTAGTCGGTTTAGTGGACGATATTTTGGTTGTTTCTGGATTAGGTAAATACATAGGAGCTGGAATATCTTTCAAAAAGCGCTTGTTTATAGTAGCTTTAATCGGCCTTGTTGCCAGTCTTTGGTTTTATCAGAAATTAGGATGGGACATTGTCTATGTTCCGCTTTTGGGCGATGTTTCTATAGGACTTTGGTATATTGTTTTATTTATTCTGGTAACTGTCGCCTGCTGGTCGGGGGGAATAATTGACGGTTTGGATGGGCTTGCTGGCGGGACGTTTGCGTCTATTTTTGGAGCATTTACTATAATCGCTTTCTCTATGGACAAGATTGATTTGGCTTCATTTTGCGCGGTAATTTTTGGGACGCTGTTTGCATTTTTGTGGTTTAATATCCCGCCAGCTAGATTTTATATGGGTGAGACTGGCGTCCTTGGTTTGACTGTGGTTTTGTCAGTTGTGGCATTTTTGACAGACTCGGTTTATGTTTTGCCGGTAATCGCCGGGCTTTTGGTAATAGAAGTTTTGTCTGTTATAATCCAGCTCTTGTCAAAAAAAATACGGAAGAAAAAAGTTTTTTTATCAACGCCAATTCATCATCATTTTGAGGCGCTGGGCTGGCCGGCATATAAAGTTACTATGCGAGCCTGGATTATTGGAATAGTGCTGGCAATTATTGGGGTAGCCATTAGATTATTGCGATAGTCATTGCTTTTTAATGAATAATTATATAGTATAACAGAGACACCAAAAGGTCTCTGTTTTGGTTGTTGGGTAGTTGACAATTTGCTATATTGTGATAAAATCTAGGATTATAGGTTTATTAATATATTTAAAAAAGTAATCGTAATTATTAGCTGTTTTTAACAAAACGGGCTAATGATTATTTAATAAAATGCAAGGAATAAATAGAAAAAAGAGACTTTTAATTATGTCTCTGACATGTTTAGCGCTTTTTGCGCTGGTTTTTATTAACGCTGGCGTTGCAGAAGCTTGCGCTACTCCAGACGACTGCGAAATAGAAAACACTTACGGCCACGGCCCTTTTCCAGAACCGGGTTGCGAGTATTGCCATATTTTGCGAAGCTCGCCAGTTTATCATACTATTTGCCGTGTTTTACCATGGCATCCTTGCTGTGAACCAGAACCGCACTGCACATCGCATGCTTCACAAAAATGCGTAGGAAACGCCATTTACTGGTTTGATTCTTGCGGAGCGCAACAAGAGGTAATGCAGGCATGCAACAGTAATCAAACTTGTACTAACGGCAACTGCGTTACGATTACCTGTTCCACCAACTCGCAGTGCGGTACCAACGCCAATGTTGGTTCACCGTTCTGCCAAGGTAACAGCGTATACCAGAAGTACGTCACCTACACCTGCAACAACCCAGGCACAGCCAGC
>Ga0172381_10001337_pt1 | contig 29268 bp, 29 predicted proteins | sample Leawel6488metaG_FD_119754 | JGI IMG/M metagenome (GOLD analysis project Ga0172381, IMG submission 119754) | Leachate microbial communities from a municipal landfill in Southern Ontario, Canada - Leachate well 64-88 metaG | ecosystem: Engineered > Solid waste > Landfill > Unclassified | place... | reverse complement strand
TTTTGATAGCTGGGGCATCATTGATTCCGTCACCAGTCATCGCGATAACTTCTTTTTTCTTTTGATAAATAGTTGTAATGCGTAATTTATCTTCGGGGGTAACACGGGCGAAAATTTTTATTGAATCAATAATATTCATTAATTCATTATCACCCAAAGAACGCAGACTATTTCCTTCGATCATTTGCGACTCTTTTACTTTTAGGCCGATTTCTTTAGCTAAGGCGATAGCGGTTCCTGGATGATCGCCGGTGGCAATGACTATTTTAATTCCTAATTTTTCTATTTGGTGAAGAGTTTTTTTGACATCTGGTCGAGGGGGGTCATAAAAAGAAATCAGACCAGCGAGATTTAAATTGTTTAATTTTTGGTTTAACCAGTCATTTTTTAATTGGTCTTTTTTGAGAGGTTTATAAGCTACCGCCAAAACTCGTTCTCCTTGTTTGGCAAATTCTTCAACTCTTTGAGTTATGATTTTTTTCTCCTCTTCAGCTAAAAATGAATTTTCAATTAAAACTTCAGGTGCGCCAAAATAAACTAAAAAAGCCGCGGAATCACCCCAGGGCAAGAAATCAAGTCCAAGTGAAGGATTAGTGATTAAATAAGCTGAATATTTATTTTGAGAATTAAAGGGCGAGACGATTGCGGCGGAGAGAGGCTCCTTAAAAGAAAAAATATCAAAACCTCTTTTGTGTGCCTCTGAGGCCAAGGAGACCTCTAGGGGTTTTCCACTGAAAAAAGTTCCATTGCGTTGTTTTTCTTTGCCATTGGTGGGAGTAACGTCGCAGTTGACTAAAGCCAAAGAAATAATTTCTTTTTCTTCTTTGGTTAAAGGTTTAGAGGATAAGCGTTCTTTTGGTATTGAATTTGTCAGTAAATTTTTTAGGCTAATGATATGTGCCAATGACATCTTGGCTTTGGTTAAGGTGCCAGTTTTGTCGGTCAAAATCAAAGTTGTAGAACCTAGCGTCTCTGCCGCAACCAATTTTCTGACGATTGCTTTTTTCTTGGCCAAACGTTCTACCCCAACTGACAGAACGACAGTCAGGGTGATGGGGAGGCCTTCAGGGATAGCTCCGACGGCGATAGCGACTGTTGTCAAAAACATGTTTAAGGTTGGTTCGCCTCGCCATAAACCAATAACAAAAATCAAAATGACAATTATCAAGATAACAACAGTTAAAATCCAAGCTAAATAACTGATTGATTTTTGTAGGGGAGTGCTTGTCTCGGTCCCTTTATCCAAAAGAAAAGCTATTTTGCCCAATTCAGTTTGAGAGCCGATTGCTGTTACCACAGCCAAACCGTTACCTTGAGTAACCAGAGAACCAGCATAAAGGCAATTTGTTCTATTAGTTAAAGAGGTGGTTGTCGGTAAAATTTCTTTGTTTTTTTCAATTGGTAAAGATTCGCCGGTTAACATTGATTCGTCAATCGTCAAATTGACGCAGGATAAAATTCTGGAATCAGCAGCAATTCTTGTGCCACTTATTATTTTTATAACATCGCCAGGCACTATTTCCTCGACAGAAATCTCTATTTCTTGACCATTTCTGATTACTCGAGTTCGTTGTTCCAGATAGCTTTTTAGGTGGCGAATGGCTGTCTCGGCTTTGTTTTCTTGGTAAAAACCTAATCCAGCATTAACGACAATAGTCAGAGCGATAATAATTGTATCACCGAATTCTTTTAAAATAAAAGTGACAAGACCAGCGAAAAGCAAAATAAAAATTAAAGGACTGGTAAATTGTCTTAATAATATTTTCCAGTACACGTTTTTTTCTTCAGGCAACAAGTTAGGTCCAAAAATTTTTTGTCTGGCGGTCGATTCATCCTCAGTCAGACCTTTCTTGGTAGTTTCTAATTGTTCAAAAATTGTTTGTTCATCATAGGACCAGAAAGATTGATTTTGGATTTCCTTATTCATACTTGATTTATTATAACAAAAAAAATCTTTTCCCTCCCCTTGAGTGGTTGGGGGGGAGGATGTTATAATCGCTTTTATGCAAATTAAACATATTTGGTTAGTTTTGATTCTTTGTTTCGTAGTTATCGGAGGTTTGATTTATGGGGCCCGTCTTTATTTAGGCCTTCTTCAAGAACAGGAGAGCGCTTGGCAAAAGGTAAGCGTTTTGGCTGATTATTTAACTTTAACCGCCAAAGAAAACCATTATTTAGCAAATTCCCTTGAGTTTGAAAAAGAACGAAATAATATTATTGAATCACAGATTGGTAGAATGGTTGGAACAGTGGATGATTTGACCAAATTAAGCAAAATTGACCCTGAACTTTTAAAGAAATATTCTAAAATTTATTTTCTAAATGAAAATTATACGCCAGAAAATTTGGTGGAAATAAAAAATGAATATCTTTTTGATTCAACAAAATTTTTGGAAATTCATTCTCAAGTTGAACCCTTTCTAAATCGTTTATTGTCAGCGGCTAAGAAAGATGGCATTGCTTTAAAAATAGTTTCAGCTTTTCGTTCTTTTGATACTCAAGAACTATTAAAATCTCATTATAAAGTTACTTACGGTTCTGGTGCCAATCAGTTTTCGGCTGACCAGGGTTATTCAGAGCATCAACTTGGCACGACTGTGGATTTTGCCACAGCCTCCTCTACCTTTAACGGGTTTGAAAAAACAGAAGCTTATAAATGGTTGATGGCAAATGCTTACAAATATGGCTTTGTTATTTCTTACCCTGAAGAAAACACTTATTATCAATTTGAACCTTGGCACTGGCGTTTTGTCGGTGTTAAATTAGCCAAGAAAATAAAAGAAGATAATCGGTATTTTTACAGTTTGCCCCAAAGAACGATAGATGAATATTTGATATATTTGTTTGATTAATTTTCAGGGGTTTTATCAAAATAAAAATTTTATTAAATTTAAATACCCGCCATTGAGCGGGTATTTAAATTTGAACTAAAGTTTTCTGCTATTCAGCAGACGAGTCAGTTTCTGAAGCTTCAGCTTCTGGAGCAGACCCCTCCTCAGTTACTTGACCTTCGTCGGTCGTTTCGTCAACTGGAGCAGTGGTACCATCAGTTTGGGCACCATTATTCATTTCGTCTGGATTCATATTTATTTTAACTGCAACTGGTAATGACGACCTTGTATTGCTTATAATAGCAATAGTCAAACTCTTCGTCAACTAAATCGTCAATAATTTATTAAAATTTGAGTTATTTTTTTTATTATAATTTTTTATCTTAATTTAAAATTTTTAAAATCGTTAAAGAAAGAAACAAGATTCACACTACCTAGTTGCTTTTTAAGGATTTGACAAATTAAGATTTATCTTTTAAATTAAAAAAGGAAAAGAGTTTTGTTCTAATAACTAACAGAAGGAGAATTTATTATGGCATTTGTGTCAGAAGAAGAAACTGCTTTAAGATTAGGGGATAGGGTTCGGTGTGAAAAATGTGGAAAATTCCATTATTTTCGCGGGGCCAAAGGAAAGTCAAGAATGGGTGGTTGGTATTATTGTCCTAGGTGTAAGAGAAATACACGTCACAAAAAAAGCAATTGACAAATTCTTTTTTCTTAGTTTTTTGGATCCTGCCATTGTAATGGTAGGATTTTAATTATTACTTATTTTATGTTAAATTAAATAATTATGGCACTTTATCTTATTGGGACGCCTATTGGAAATTTAAAAGACATTACTTTGCGAGCATTGGAGCTTCTAAATAGTAGCCCACTGGTTTTAGTGGAAAAATGGTCTGATTCCATTAAATTACTAAATCACTATAAAATTAAGCCAGAAAAAATTGCTACTTATGATGATCGTAATTGTCGACGAATTACTTCTCGCCTGATTGAAGAGTTGAAAGAAAAAGATGCAGCTTTTATTACTTCAGCGGGGATGCCAGGGGTTTCTGATCCAGGCGCTTATTTAGTTCGCGCTTGCCGTGAAGCTGGGATTGAGGTAATTCCAATTCCTGGACCGTCATCGCTTTCAACCGCTTTATCAGTTTGTGGTTTTGACCCTCCCTTTCTTTTCGTTGGTTTTTTGTCCAAAAAGGCGAGTCAAATCGCTAAAACTTTTGAAATTGCCGCTTCGGGTAATTTTAACCTGATTTTTTTTGAATCAACTTTTCGTCTTGAAAAAACTTTGAAATTTCTTGAAGTGAACTACCCTTTGAATTTAATTTTTATTGGTAAGGAGATGACCAAGAAATTTGAAAATTATGAAATTGGTTACCCTAAAGATTTTTTGGAGAAAATAAAAATGGATAAAAATTTTACCAGGGGGGAATTTGTTATTGTTGCCAATTTTGTTGAATAAATTTATAATGTATATCATAAAAGGTTATTACCAAATTAGTTTTTAAAAATTATGGCAAAAAAACAAACAGATATGGATGTAGTCAAAGATGACATCTCTTTTGATAATCAAGATGGCAGCAACTCAAAATTATCGCGCAGTCATCTTATGACAAAAATCTTAATAGTGCTTTTAGTAGTCGCTTTTGCTGTTGCAGGCTGGTTTTATTGGAAATATTCTGAAACGCAGAAAATTTTAAATAGTAATCAGACTGAGGCTGAAATAGAAAAAGAAATAGAGGAGATAACTTCGGCCGTTAGTAAATTGATGATTTTGCCAGAAGAGAAACCTCAAATTGCAACTGTTGTTGATCCTGATTCTTTGGTAGAGGAGCAACCTTTTTATGAAGGGGTTGAGAAGGGAGATAAAGTTCTTTTTTACGCTGAAGCTAAAAAGGCGGTAGTCTATAGCCCTAAAAAAAATATAATTATTAATGCTGGTCCGGTTTATTACACCGAAGAAGCGATGACTGATCAGACCATCTCTGAACAGGAGACAAATTCTGAAGAATAATTTCTATGAGAAGAGACCGTTTTTTTGTGCCGGCTAATTACGCGGGAGAAAGTTTAGATTGGCAAGACTCTAAATTGTCACATCAATTGAAAAATGTTTTGCGGCTTAGTTATGAAAAGAAAATTTATCTCTTTAATAACAAGAATCAAGAAGCCACAGTCAAAATTCTTGAAATAAAAAAAGATAATATAAAATTTAAGATCTTATCAGTTCAAAATTTAGAAGAATCAATCAATACAACAACTCTTTATATCTCATTATTGAAAAAAGATAAATTTGAATTAGTTGTCCAAAAAGCAACTGAAGTTGGAGTAATGAAAATTGTCCCTCTTGTTACTACACGAACTGTCAAACAGGGATCGAAAATTGAACGTTGGAAAGAAATTGCCAAAGAGGCGTCAGAACAAAGTGGGCGGTTGGTTATCCCCAAAATTAGCGAACCAGTTCTTTTTAAAGAAGCGGTTTTGATAGCTAAAAAAGATAATGATTTAAATATTATCTTTGATGTGGGTGGCGATAAGCTTCAGAAAATTCCGGATAAAGTTGGTATCTTTGTGGGTCCAGAAGGAGGTTTTGAAGACACAGAAAAAGATTTGGCTAATGAGGCCGGTTTTTCTAGGGTTGGATTGGGAAATTTTGTTTTACGAGCAGAGACTGCAGCTATTGTTGGAACATTTTTGATTGCTGGCGGTTGGTCAATGAATTTTTATTAATTTTAAAAACGCAAACAACTATGATACTTGGTGTGCACGCAATAATTGGTGGCGCTATCGGAAGTGCTCTAGAAACTAACCCTGAAACAACCCTACTGCTTGGTTGGTTTAGTCATTATTTTTTTGATTTTGTGCCACATTGGGATTATTGTTTGCGGTCAGCCCAAATAGATATTAACAACCCTCTTAATAATGATTTATCAAGAGGTCGAGATTTTTATTATGATTTAGTTAAGTTGGGTCTTGATGCTTTCTTGGGCTTAGTTTTTGCTGTTTTATTCTTTGTTAATCTAATGCGTCCAGAGAATTTAGTTTCAGTTTTGGCGGGAGCAGTCGGCGCTTTGTTGCCAGATTTTTTACAATTTATTTATATCAGACTTAGAAGTGAGCCGTTTACCAGTTTGCAAAAAATACATAATTGGGCTCATTCTTCACATCGCCAATTAAATAAAAAACCACTTTTAGGGTTTTTATTGCAACTCCTTGTAATTTTTCTTGCTTTCTTTGTTGGTAATTGGCGCTTTTTTTGTCTCTTTTATTAAATTTAATAAAAGAGATTTATTCAGTTTTTTCTATTTGTTTATCAATTCTACCAATCAAACCTGTCGCATCGCCTTCAATCCCTGTCGCATCGCCTTCCAAACTAGAAACTTCCCCTGACAAATTACTAACATTACCAACAAGGCGGCTAGTATCCCCAGAAATATTTGTGATATTGCCAGAGATATTTGTTACATCACTTTTTAAATTAGTTACATCGCCAACCAAATCTGAAACATTGCCGGAAATATTAGAGAGATTGCCGCGAATATTTGTGACATCACCTCGGACACGACTAGGGTCGCCGATTAGGCCGCTAATATCACCAGAAATATTACTGACATCACCCTTGAGATGGGTTGTGTTGCCGCGGATATTGGAAACATCACCACTTAAAGCGGAGATATTACCAAAAAGACCAGCAATATTACCGCTTATATTTGAAGCATTACCGCTGATCTTATGGAGGGAAACATCTCCATAAATTTTACTAACATCGCCGCGTAGGGCAGAAAAATCTCCCCAGATAGCATTGTGAAGACCGCGGACATTTTCAACATTCTCCTTAATTTGAGGGTTTGTTCTTTTTAACATAATTTGATTAGGATTAGTTATTTTTCTTTTAGACTTATTTCAATTATAATTTAATAATTATGTTTAGCCAAATGACAATTTTTTCAGCTGTGCTTTTGGGGGTAATAGAAGGCTTAACCGAGTTTTTGCCAATTTCATCCACTGGACATTTGATCTTGGTCTCTCATTGGCTTAGTTTGCCAAATTTGGAATTTGTCAAAAGCTTTGAAGTAGTAATTCAGTTGGGGGCAATTTTGGCAGTTATGATTTTGTATTGGCAGCAACTGATAGTTAACCGCCAAGTTTTGGTCCGTGTGGTGACGGCCTTTGTTCCCACGGCGGTTATTGGACTTTTGGCTTATCCGTTTGTTAAACAATATCTCCTGGGGAGTGTGATAATTACTCTGGTTTCTTTATTTGTTGGGGGTTTGTTTTTAATTTTTTATGAGAAGAAAATTGGTGAAAAAGAAAGTCCACTGAACTCTATTGAAAATTTATCTTTTCGGCAAGCGATTTGCATTGGTTTGGCACAAGCAGTAGCCATTATCCCAGGAGTATCTCGTTCGGCCGCTACCATTGTTGGTGGTTTGAGCCTTGGTTTATCGCGGCGTGCAATTGTGGAGTTTTCTTTTTTGCTCGCAGTACCGACAATGGTCGCTGCCGTTGGTCTTGACCTTTTAAAAACCTCGGCCAGTTTTACGGTTGAAGAATATGGTTTGTTAGCGATTGGTATGGTCACTAGTTTTATAGTTGCTTGGTTTACCATCAAGACTTTTTTGTCTTATATTCAAAAACACGATTTTGTTGTTTTTGGAGTTTATCGATTAATTTTAAGTCTAGTGTTGGCCATTGTGTTTTTTATATAAATATGTTCTAATCAAAGTTAGAGTTAAAAGTTCTTAAGAGGCGGAAAGAATGGAATAATTGAGTCTCAGCTTATTTTTGCTAGAAAGGTGGAGTTATGAGTTTAGTTTTTGATTTTGATATTTCCAAATTGGAAGTTTTTTCACAGGTTAGGATAAGAACAACTCTCCAATTTGCTGGAGTTTCTAAGACGATTGATTGGAGACCCAAGGATATTGGCGAAGGCGGCTCTTTTCATTTTCTTTTTGGAGATTGGTTGGAGGCAAAACTTCTTGAACTATCTTTTGGTGAAGACAGATGGAAGAATAATCAAGAATGGTTGATCAGAGTTCACAACGGCGGACGAGGAGACAAGGTTTTGCCCGATTTTTACGAATATGTTATCGGGCAGATAAAAGGTCAAATTGGCAATTTACTCTTAAGTTCTAATTAATCTAAAATCAAAGCTCAGTTTTCTGGGCTTTTCTTTTTTTATTTGATCAGGATTGTTATAATAAAAGTGATGGTTAAATTAATTCTGCTTAGACATTTTTTATCACAGTGGAACAGGGAAAATAAATTTTCCGGTTGGACAGACGTGCCTCTCTCGGAAGAAGGAATGGCGACCGCCTCTATTCAAGCAGCTAAATTGCCAGTTGTGCCCGATATTGTTTTTACCTCACCCTTATCAAGAAACAAAACCACCGCTTGGTTAATTCTGGACGAATTAGGAAAACAATCAGTCTTTTTGAAACCAGGCGAAGAGCCGGCTGATACGTTTGATGTGCCTGTTTATACGACTGAGGCCTTAAACGAACGTAGTTACGGTCTTTTAGAGGGGGTGAATAAGGATGACGCTAAGCGGGATTACGGCGAAAAACAGTTGCAATTATGGCGTCGAAGTTGGGATGTGGCACCTCCAGAAGGGGAAAGTTTAGAAGATGTTTATCATCGAATAGTGCCTTTTTTCCAAGATTATATAGAACCAAAATTGACTTTGGGTTTGGACATTCTGATAGTTGGTAGTCATAATAGCTTACGTGCTCTAGCTAAATATTTAGAAAAAATCTCTGATGAAGATATTACCGATTATGAAATTCCTTTTGGTGGAATGATTATTTATGATTTGGATGATAAGCTGTCGATGGTAAAAAAAGAAATAAAATAAAGATAAACAAAGATGTAATTGTGTTCTGTTTATTTTTGCTGACTTAGATTTAAGCTTTGGAAGTTGGTCAAAATTTCTTTTCCTGGGTAAATCGCTTTTGGTCCCAATTTTTCGACAATTCGTAAGAGGCGGTTATATTTAACAATGCGTTCTCCACGAGAAAGGGAACCAGTTTTGATTTGACCAGCATTGACGCCCACCGCCAAGTCGGCAATTGTAGTGTCGGTTGTTTCTCCAGAACGGTGAGAAATTATTGTGGCATAACCAGCTGCTCGGGCTTCTTTGATGACTGACAAGGTCTCGCTTAGGGTGCCGATTTGATTTGGTTTAACTAAAATGGCGTTTCCGACTTTATCGGCAATTCCTTTTTGCAGGCGGTCAAGATTGGTTGCGAAAAGATCGTCCCCGACTAGTTGGACTTTTCCACCCAAAACAGAAGTCAATTTTTGGAAACCATCCCAGTCATCTTCAGCTAGACCGTCTTCAATGGAAACAAGTGGGTAATCTTCAGTTAGTTTTTGATAGAAACTAATTATTTCCGCACTATTTAATACCCTTTGTTCGTTTTTAAAATTGTATTGATTATTGGCATAGAATTCACTCGCGGCAATATCAAGAGCTAAAACAATATCTTGACCGGGTTTAAAACCAGCTTTTTCAATAGCTTCCATAAGCAAGTCTAAGCCCTCGGTATTTTTAGCAAGCTTTGGTCCGAAACCCCCTTCATCACCAACGGTGGTTGGGAGGCCTTGTTTGGATAAAATTTTTTTCAAAGTTTGGAAAGTTTCCACGCCATAACGTAAAGCTTCATTAAAAGTTGATGCGCCAATTGGCATAATCATAAATTCTTGAAAATCAGTTCCATTGATGACATGACGTCCACCATTTAGGATATTAATCATTGGGACGGGTATCGTTATTTTGGGGCTGTTTGTCAATTCGGCAAAATATTCATAAAGTTCTTGATGATTGCTTTGAGCGGCGGCTTTAGCAAAAGCAAGAGACACTGCCAAAATAGCATTGGCACCTAATCGGTCCTTATTGATAGTGTTGTCTAATTCGATCATTTGCTTGTCCAGACTCCCTTGATCAAGTTTTACGTCAATTAGTTTTGAACTTAATTCTTTGTTTATATTTTCAACGGCTTGAGAGACTCCTAATCCGTTATAAGAGGAACCACCGTCTCTCAACTCCTTGGCCTCATATTTTCCAGTAGAAGCACCAGCAGGGACCGCTGCACGTCCTGATGAACCGTCTGCCAAAAAAACTTCAGCTTCAACTGTTGGGTTGCCGCGTGAATCAAAAATTTCGCGGCCAATAATTTTTTTAATCGTGAGCATTTTTTTAATTTTATTCAAATAAATTAGTGAAAATTAATGTTTTTATTTTATAACAATTTTTATCAAAATAACAGACTTGCCAATTTTGAACTAAATTATTCTAATGTTATAATAAAATTTATTAATAAAAGTAAGTTTAAACTTTATGGAACAAAAATTAAAAAATGCCTTATCTATAATGGCTTTGGTTGCCATGTTGGCAGTATCTTACGCGGCTATTAGCACGGCTTGGTCTTATGCCAAAGCTGTTGAACCTGGTTCTTATAAAAGCTTCTCAGTTGCCGGCGAGGGCAAGATAACTGTGATCCCCGATGTTGCTACTTTTACCGCTAAAGTTATTACCGAAGGAGATAAGAATTTAGATAAAATTCAAAATGAAAATACGAAAAAAGTTAATGAAATAATTGATTATTTAAAATCTTTAAAAATTGATAAAAAAGATATCAAAACGACTAGTTTTAATGTCGAGCCTCGCTATGAATATTATAATTGTCGAGCTGGCAGTATTTGTCCGCCACCAGCCATTGTTGGTTATACTGTTAGGCAATCAATCGGTGTAAAAATTCGAGACTTTAGTATTGTGGGTGAGGCTTTGTCTGGTGTGGTGAAAAAAGGAGCCAACTCCGTTTCTGGACTGCAATTTGTTTTAGACGACAAAGAATCAGCGATAAACCAAGCCAAATCCGAAGCTATTGCTAGAGCTAAGGAACGTGCCAAGGTTATGGCCAAAGCGGGAGGCTTTCGTTTGGGGGATTTGCTTTCTATTGATGAAATAAATTCTTCAGCGCCATATGCATTAGCTTATGACCGCGCAGCTGAAGATGAAGGCTCTTTTTTGCAGACAAAAGAAGAAATTATTACAATTGAACCAGGTTCTCAAGAAATTCAAGAAACAGTTTCTTTGCGTTATGAAATCAAGTAAAAAATTGTGCATATAAAAGCTCGTGTTTTAACTAATGCTAAAAAAGATGAGGTGACGGAATTGGCACCAGATGTCCTTGTCGTTTCAGTGCGGGTTAAGCCTGAACGCAATGAAGCTAATCGACGAGTTATTGAATTGATTGCGGCGCATCTAGCTATTTCTGCTAAACAAATCAGAATAATTAGTGGCCATCATAGCCCAGCTAAAATTCTGGAAGTTATAGATTCAACTTAAACTTTAAGGTTAGAATAATTTTTGTTATAATTATAAATTATTAGCCAAGATTAGAAGTTTAATTCATAAAAATATGAAAACTAATATCAAGGCTGTCTCAATAAAAATGACTCCGACCATTGTTGATTATATTGAGTCTAAAATTTCTCACTTGGATAAGTTGGTTTCTGGTTATGAAGATGCTCTGGTGGAGGTAGAGATTGGCAAGTTAACCAATCATCATAAGAATGGTGAGATAATGTTTGCGGAAATAAACTTAAAAATGGATGGCAAGCTTTTTCGGCAAACAATAAAAGATGATGATCTTTATGCTGCAATTGATTTAAGCAAAGATAAAATTGAAAGAGAAATTGTCTCATATTTAAAAAAGAAAAATCGTCTTTTGCGTCGCGGAGGTCGGGCTGTTAAAAATTTTATTAGGGATTTTTATTGGGGACGAAGGGAAAAAGGTTTACCGAGCTAAAAATGCCAGAGACAACGGACAATTTTTAATGTTTGCCACGCTGATAATCCGACCAATTCATTTCTTTGCGTCCCTCAGGAATGACACGTGTCAAGACTAGTTTGTTATTTTCTAACTTGGCTTCAGTCGCTTTGACTCTGATACTTTGATTGTTATGTCGATCTACAAAATAGGTTCCTGGCCAGGGGTTTAGAGCCAGAATTTTTCGATAGTTTTCTAACGTTGGCGCGGATAAATCAAGCAAGCCGTCCTCCTTGGTAAATTTTCTGGTATAACTAGCCTCATTATGATTTTGAGTCTGTGGTTTTAAATTTCCAGACAAATAATCTGATAAAATATTTACCAATAAATTAGCGCCTATGATTGCTGTTTTGTCTCGTAGTTGCCTAAAATTATAACAGTCTTGTAGTGAAATTTTTTGTTCAGCCAAAAGCGGGCCATGATCCATCTCAGCATCTACGAGCATAATTGTTACCCCAGTCTCATCTTCGCCGTTTAGGATAGCGGTTTCCAATGGTGAAGGCCCACGATATTTTGGCAAAAGCGATGGGTGAATATTTAAAACTCCTTTTGGCGGAATATCTAAAATAGTTTGCGGAATAATTTTGCCGTAAGAAGCGACTAGAAAAAAAACCACTTCTGTAGTTTTTAACTGTTCGGCAAATTTAGACTCACGCAAAGAAATTGGTTGAAGGAAGTGGATGTTATTTTCTTGAGCCCAAATTTTGACGAGCGGGGGAGTGATAACATTTTTGCGTCCTTGTGGTTTGTCAGGAATGGTTACTACCAATGACGGTTTCAAACCATGTTTGGCTAACGTTTCCAAAGTCTTGACGCTAAATTCATCGGTTCCAAAGAAAATAAAAGATTTGTCCATAGTTTAAAAATTAAAAATCACCTCAATTTAAATTTTATATCCTGCCTAAATTCTATTTCCGTGTCCCATTTCTTCTGGTCCTATTTTTTGCACCTTTTTAGCTTTGTCAATAAAGAGCACACCATTCAAGTGATCTATTTCGTGCTGGAAAATTTGTGCCATTAAGCCAGAGCCAGAACGGGTAAATTTTTTACCAGTTTCATCATAAGCTTCAACGGTCGCTTTATTGGCACGGCTAACTAGACCATAAAGCCATCGCACTGATAAACAACCCTCTTCTAGTTTTTGTTTTTTTTGCGATAGTTTGGTGATTTGCGGGTTAATAAAGACCAAATCGGCTGGTCTTTCTTTAACTCCTTCCTCTTGGAAAAGTTTGCCAGAAATAACAAAAATTCGTAAACTTTTACCGATTTGGGGCGCTGCCAAAGCTACCCCATCGTCTTCTTTGACCAAAACCTCACTCATTTGCTTGATAATTTTTTTGATTTCTGGTGAATTGATTTTTTCTAGAGGCACTTCTTGGGCTTGTTGCCGTAAAACCGGGTTGTCTTTTTGCACAATTTCCATATTTATAAATTATATATTGTATATAATTTATAGTCTATCATATAGAAAAAAGAAGTTGCTTTGAATTAAGGGTAGTCTTAGGATTTATAAAAAATTTTTTAATAATGTGCCAAAAATAAAATTATGGCTTACGCTTAAAAAGTTCAAGTCTAAACAATCTCGGTAGAGATTTAAATGTCAAAATCTAAATCTGTCTCTAAAGTATTTTTTTTGGGTCAACCTCTATTACAAAAGAGGGAGGAAGACTTCTGAGAGTTTCTAATAATTTTAGATTTGGCCAATCTTTTGGTTCTAATTTTAACAAAAGGTTTTGTTCATACCCTTTATTGCTGCCGGTTAGGGTGGGGAAAACGAGGGGCTTGTATTTTTCCAGTTCATCAGCTAATTTTTTCATTTCTCGCTTAACCATATCGGATCGTCCGACCAAGCTAATTTTGATTAGAGTTTTAAATGGTGGATAACCAAGTTTTTTGCGTTCGGCGATTTCTTCACGAAAAAAATCTAATAAATTGCCCGCTAAAACATATTCGAATATTTTTTCTTCTGGATTGCCAGTTTGGATTAGAAATCGTCTAGCAGCTTTTGACCTTAGTCTTAAGAGCAGAGAAAACATCTTTTCTGAAATTCTAAAATCTGGCAAAGCAAAAAAGGTGTCTATTCCAGCGATGGCGATATTTTCAATCTTTTCTGACAAATAAGGCAGAGCCATTTCTGTTCCAAGCAAGACTCCGCCAGAAGATGAAAAAAATTTTTGTGCTATTTCAGCCGCTTTTTTACTATTGGAAATAGAATCACTATCTAGTCTAAAAATGTTTATATCAGGTAAAAGGGTTTTTATGTCTTCTTCAATTTTTTCTATCCCATAACCTAAAACTGCTAGTCTTGAACCGCCACAAACTTTGCAAGTGTCATCTATTTCAATAGCTTTACTACAGTGATGGCAGATGAATATTCTATTTGTTTGACGCTCAAGAATTTTTTTATGAATATCCAGTGGTGTTCCACAAACATCACAAGTCACTACTGTTTGGCAATCACGACAGATTGTCAATGGGGCAAGTCCGCGTTGTCCAGAAAAGATAAAAAGTCTTTCATTTCTATCTCTATTGTTTTCTATTAGCCAACCTAATTCTTGGCTCAGACTGCCGATAGCCATTTTTTCGCTGTCGGTTTTGTTGAGCTTAGCTATTACTTGTTTTATTTCAGTGTAAAAACGATACTTGAGCGGTGTGACAGAAGTGATTTCGTTTGTCCCTAATCGATAAATAATCTCGCTTTGTAAAACGGTGTCACCAAAGATGAGTCTGATTTTTCGGTGTTTAGCATAATTTTCGGCGAAACGACGAAAGTCTAAAAATGGTCTAGTATAATTTTTATAAGAAGAGGAATTTTCTTTGTCTAAAATAAGAATTTTTATGTTTTGACGTGGCAAAGACAAAAACATCGGAGTGGCAATTATTAAAACAGGATGTTCAATAATAATCGCTTTTTTCCAAGCGGCCAATAATTCTTTTTTACTCAATTTATTGTGTAAAACAATTACATATTGTTCTATCCCACGAGAGATAAAATTTTGGATATTATTTATTTCCGCGACGCTGGGCAGACACCAGAAGACAGATTGTTTTTTGGCAAAAGTTTCACGAATAAGGCCTTTATAAAATGACCAACGTTCTTCATCTGGTGCTTGGGAAGCTTGAATTTCTGAAATAGTATCTATTGTATTATTTTTTGAAACGTTTATTTTTATGTTTTCTGAATTCTCTAAAATAATTTTAGGAATAAATTCTTTTATAACTTGACCTATTGGGCAAGCAAAAAATTCTGCGGCCCAGATAGCTGTTGCTAAAAATTCTGGCAGAAAGAAAATTTTATTTTTTATAGGCCCAAGTTTTTTTATTGAAAAATCGGAATTTTTTATTTGTGACTTTAAATTCTCCACTTCTTTAACAGAGCTGACTAAAGCCATGACAGTTTTATTTTTTATAGGAGCCTCAACTAGCATTCCGGGTTTGATTTCTTGATTAGAAAAGTAGGTGAGGTGGTCTTTGAAAAGACCTTTAGAGATAGGAATAATTTCAACTATTTTCATAACATTACTTTTTAGAGTATATATTTTTTTGAAGTTATTCACAACTAAAAATAATTGTAGTTGTTTGGGTAAAAATGGTATAATTTAGATAATAAAAAATGGTCAAACTTGAAAATCAATCAAATCCTAGGGAAGACAGACGCTCTGACAATGCTATTATTGTTGATGAATCGGTTTCTTTGTCGACGCAACCTAAGTCTTCTCCAAAATGGCAAAACCATTTGTTTTTTTGGCGTCATCAAACAGCTTTGCCGATTATCAAAAAAAATATTTTGCCTGCTAGAAGAATTAGCAAATTACCAGCAATTTTACTTGGAGTTCTCTTATTTTTTTCTTTATTGAAGACAGATTTGTCTTATTGGAATTCAGTGGTAAACACGGGGACAATAATTTTGGCTATTCCAGTAAGAACAATCAATATCGTATACACTCAATTTACTAAGCCTCTTAATTATATGACAATCAAGACGGATAATTTTATAAAAGATAATAATTCTCAAAAATTATTAATTGTAATTTCCAATTGGGAAAAATCGGCGGAAAGAGGCTATAAAAAAGTCGTTAGAAAAATATTTGATAATAAAACTAAAATAGTTAGAAAACTAAAAAAAGTTAATTTTGAATCAAACTTTGCTTTGGCTCGAAAAAATAATGATTGGGCAACAAGAATAAAGATTGTCAAAGAAAAAAGGATAGACCAATCAATCAGGCTGATAAAAGAAGAAACAGTTGTTCGCCGTGACTTATTGGAAGCACGTGCGTCTGCTTTTGTCAATCAGACAAATAATTTTAGTTCACAATTTTTATTTTCAATTGAACGCGGGGCGAACAAAGTGCAGAATGAAATCAGGGTGAAGTCTTTACAGGCGGCAATTATTTGGAATTCGGCATTGTTGTCTGGAATTGAAGATTTTTTAAATACCTATCGACAAACTTACGAGAATTTATCTGTCAAAATTATTAAAGGGTTAGCTCTTTTGGATGATAAATTGTTCTGGCTAGAAAATCTACCAATTCTTTTTAATCAAAAAGTTTCTGCAACCTGGAACTCTGTCTTGGTTAAGGCCAATGAAGTAGTAGCTAGTTGGAGTAATTTTATGAATCCCAATGAAATAAGTCCTGAAGCTTTGGAAGAAATTAAGAAGGCTGTAGCTGAAGAAATTACCAAAAATCTGCAAGGTCAAATTCAACAAAATGTCTCCGGGGTCAAACAAGCCTCTTATGGTGCGGTAGTGGTTCCGTCAACAGGGAACACTTTGGCTGATGAAAAATTAAAAGAAGATTTAGAAAATCAATTTTCGGATGAAGTTTCTATTAGTTTTGATAAAAGCGGCCAAGCTGGAGTTATCACGCCGATTTTTGAAAATGGTCAAAAAGGAGATGATTATATATTTATGTTAACTCCGATTAAGAAATGACATATGAAAAATTTAAAAATTTTTACCGAATCATATTTCTATCGGCAATTATCTTTTTGCCAATTTTAGTGCAGGCCGCTAGTTTTTCTCTTAGACCAGCTAAACAGGAGATAGCTTTAGAACCAGGAACATCAATACACAAATCTATCACTATCACTAATAATCTTGGTTATAATTCTTATTTTAAAATAAAAGTAAAAAATATTGAATCAAGTCATTCTAGTCCCTATCTTTTAACCGATTTTGTAAATTTAGAAACGGCAGAAATTTTTGTGGCAACCGATCAGACAAAAACTGTTTATTTTGATATCGATATCCCGATTCAAACTAAACCTGGGGGGGCTTATGGTTATTTCCAAGTGATTGCCAGACCAATTTCGGGAAAAGACATTGGAGCCAGTGTTTCGGCGGCACTAGGCTCTTCGATTTTTGTTCGTATAAAGGGTCCGATTAAAGAAGCGGGGAGATTAGTTTCTTTTGGGATTATTGGTGGGCGACAAGTCAAAATAAGAACTCCTCTCTGGTGGCATTTTTCTTTTAAAAACTCTGGTGATATTTACCTCAATCCCTATGGCAAAATTTTATTGACAAATAAAATAATAGGAACCAAGCAATTGGTAGATGTGCCTCCGAGTTCGGTTTTGCCGGGTCAAACTAGATTGTTTGAAATTAAATTAAATGACCTAAGTTTTCCAGGTTTGTATTCAGCTGTTTTATTACTCAATCGGGGCTATAATAATGAAATAGATATTTTAGAAATTGATTTTTGGTTTTTCCCTTGGTCAATGTTGGCAATCTTTTTGGTCGCAGGATTATTTTTTATCTTTGTTTTTGTCTTGAGATTAATTCGCAAGAAAAATGTTTAATTTTAAAAAACTTATCATTGTTATCATATTTTTTTTTACGGGGACCAGTTTGGTTTTTGGTTATGTAGCTGAAAGTCCTAATTATAGATTAGAAAAAGATAGTATCAACTTTGCGGGCGATGACTTTGCCACTTCTTCTAATTATATTTTGAGTGACACTTTGGGAGAAGTTGTTTCCGGTGATTTAGTTGGGGTGTTATATTCAATGAGGGCAGGGTATCGCGCGACAGGTGATGACTACACAATTTCCATTTCTGCACCTGAAAACATTTCCTTATCTGAATTGGCTCAAACCGCTTCTTCATCTGAAGGGAGTGGTAATTGGGTGATAACAACGGATAATCCTGGGGGGTATTTATTATATGCTAGTGCAGATTCCAGCCCCTCCCTAAAAAGTTCTACTGATAATTTTTCTGATTACACATCAAACTTAATTAATGTTCCAGATTTTTATTGGTCAATAGCATCTGATGTTTCAGAGTTTGGTTTTACTGTTTTTGGCAGCGATATTAATTCGGTGTTTAAAGATAACGGTTCTGTTTGCAATGTTGGTTCTAATATTACTATTGACCGTTGTTGGTTTGGTTTGTCTACTTCTGATTATCTTATAGCCTCAAGTAATAGTGCCAACTCTCCAACGGGAGCAATCACCACTATCAAATTTAAAGCAGAGATAGGAGGTCTTAAAACGCAAACCGTTGGTTCTTATACTGCCAATATTACATTAACAGCTTTGACGCAATAATGTTTAATCTTAAGAAAAAAATTGCTCTACTATTGCTTTTGTTGTTGTTAATTCCTTTGATGGCAATGGGCGTGACAGATTCGGCTCAGGTTGGACTTGAGGTTGTAAGTTCAGGAATTTCTGGTTGTACTGATCCTGAAGCCAATAATTATAATTCGGCAGCAACAATTGATGATGGCAGTTGTGAGTATGGTAGCGGAGGACCGGTTGATCCAGAAGATCCAGAAGATCCAGAAGAAGATATTTTAGGCTGCACTGATTCTGAGGCTCTTAATTACAATCCAATAGCAACAATTGATGACGGTAGTTGTGAATATCCAACACCAAGCAATGTATCAAATTTTTCAGTTTATTATGATGAAACAGAAACAAAAGCTTTTTTAAGTTGGGAAAATCCTATAGAGGATTTTGTTTTTGTAAGAATTGTCCGTTTGGAAGATGGAATATCTGGAGGGCCAGATGAAGGGATTTTAATTTACCAGGGAGATGAGCAATTAGCTCAAGACTCAACTGTCGAAATCGGAAAAAAATATTTTTACACTGCTTTTACTAGAAATAATCAAGGAGAATATTCTTCGGGTGCGGTTACATTTCTTGATTTAGTCGAGAAAGAGGAAGAAGAAATAGAAGAAGAAATAGAAGAAGAAGACGAAAAAGAGGAGGGTGGGGAGGATTCCTCTGAGGGGGGCGGTCGGGGAGATTCTGGTGTTCGTGATTTTCCAGATCCATTTGCTAAATTGTCTTTGGCAACTTCAACTCCCTTGTTGGAGTCCTCATGGTTTTTGCGGTTGCTTCAACCTGGAGAACCGGTTAAACTTTTCAATCGGGGCGAGATGATTTATATCAAAGGAGGCAAAAGTTTAACTTTGGAAATGAATTACAAAGTGATGCCAAAGGTTTTAAAAACAATCGGAGTAACTTTTGTTGATATTAATAATCTGCAAAATACCACGGCTGTTATATTGCGGGCTTCAGCTGATAAAAGGGTTTATCAAGCGACATTGTCTCCTTTTGAATATGGGGGTGTTTATGAAATGTATATTTATTTGATAGATTATGATAATCAAACTGTGGTGCCGACAAGAGGGGAAATCTCAGTTTCTGGGCGAAGGCATCCTGGCGCAGAACTTTTATCATTAGCTAGTGAAGCGGCGGTGCCTACAGCGATGGCTTCTGGTTTAGCTGTTGGTTTTTTCCCTTCTTTTGCCGACATTTTTAACTACTTAATTCGTTTGTTTGGTTATTTGTTTGGTCGACGGAAAAAAGACAAACCTTGGGGCACAGTCTACGATTCTGTTACTAAACGACCCCTTGACCCTGCTTATGTTTCTGTGGAGGAAGTTGGTAATGGAAAAGAAATTTCTAGCGCGATTACTGATATTGACGGTCGTTTTGGGTTTTTCTTGCCAGCTGGTAACTATGCTCTAAAGGCTAACAAAACTCATTATCAATTTCCATCTCAAAAATTAACAGGGAGAGAAGCCGACGAGCTTTATAACAATTTATATTTTGGGCAACCCATAATTACAGAAGGAGAGGAGGTAATTAATCTCAATATCCCAATGGATCCAATTGGTTTTGACTGGAATGAATTCGCTAAGACTAAAACTGATTTTTTTCGTTTTTATTCCAAACGAGAACTTTGGCGTAATCGTATTTTCAATATCATTTTTTTTCTGGGTTTTATTTTATCGTTTTACACTCTTGTCTTTCAACCATCAATCTTAAACATAATTTTAGTTTTGCTTTATATTTCCGTTTATATTTTTAATAAATTATGGCGTGCTAAATATCGACCCCATCGTCTTTATAAAAAAGAAACCAACGAACCAATGCCGTTTTCTATTATTAGATTATTTTTACCGGAAGTGGATCAACAAATTAAGAATGTCGTGACTGACCAGATGGGAAATTTTTATGTCTTAGTTAGGCCTGGAGTTTATTATTTTACGGTCGAAGAAAAAATGCCTGACGGTTCATATCAAAAAGTTTACCAATCGGAACCGATGGAATTAAAAAAGGGAGTTTTTGTTTCAGATATCTCGGTTTAATTAGATAAATTTGGTCAAAAAATTTTTAAAGAGTGGGTCAAATTTCTGTCCCGATTTTTTTAAACTTAAGTTTTTTGATTTATAAAAATCGTTTTTAAATAAGGACTTAAACTTTCCATCATTTGTCTGAGACTTTTAGCCCGAAGGTATTCTTTCGGGGATTGATTTAATCAATTCAAAAAATCACCTCAAAACTTTACTATTTTATTAATAGGGTCATTTTTTGCCTTTTCTCTTTTTATCCATTATTATTGTTATTATGTCCGAAATAAATGACAAATTTGTTATTGAAGGTTTGGGGGGAAAGCGGATTTTATCGGGTGAAATTTTGGTTGGGGGTGCCAAAAATGCGGCACTTAAGGTTTTGGCGTCAACCATCCTTTTCCGTGATGGTTTTGAAATAAGTAATACTCCGGAAATTGAAGACGTTTTTCGAATGTTTGATTTGTTAACTGATCTGGGGATCGCAGTTGAGAAAAAAAATCATGGCTTCTATAAATTAAACTCAAAAACTGTCTTTAACAAACCTCTTCAATCTGAAATTGCTAAGCGAATGCGTTCATCGATTGTTTTAACTGGCCCACTTTTGGCGCGCTTTGGTGAAGTATCTTTTCCTTATCCTGGCGGTTGTGTCATCGGCAAGCGTCCGGTGGATTTGTTTTTGTCCGGTTTTAAAAAAATGGGCGCGACAGTAACTGAAAAGGAAAGAACTTTTACAGTCAAAACTTCTGAGAAAGGTTTATTGGGAACAGAAATATTTTTCAAAAATCAAAGTGTCACCGCGACAGAAACTTTTTTAATGACAGCAATTTTGGCCAAAGGACGAACTATATTAAAAAACTGTGCCTTGGAACCAGAGATTGTCAGTTTGGGCGAATTTTTAAACAAATGTGGTGCTAAAATTTCTGGTTTAGGCACTCCAACAATTAAAATTGAGGGTGGAGAACTCTTAATTGGCATTGATCGTAAATATGAGACAATTCCTGATCGGATTGAGGCTGGCAGTTTTATTATTTTAGGAGCTTTGGCTGCTAATGATTTGAAAGTGGTTGGCTGTCAGCCAAAACATTTGGAAGCGCTCATTAATCTGTTGCAAGAAAGCGGGGTGGTAATTGAAATAGGGGAGGATTTTGTTAGGGTTAAGGGTTGTGATAAAAAATATCAAGCAGTAGATGTTAAGACTCACGAATATCCAGGTTTTCCGACCGATCTTCAGGCACCAATGGCAATTTTTTTGTCACAAGCAGTTGGCGAAAGTTTTATCTTTGAAACTATTTTTGAGGGTCGTTTAAATTATTTAGAGGCATTGTCTCGAATGGGTCTAGAGGCAAAAAATTTAGATACTCATCGAGCAATTATTTATGGTCAACGTCTCTTGGAAGGTAAGGAAATAGAAAGTCCAGACTTGCGTGCTGGTTTGGCTTATGTCTTGGCAGCGATAATTGCTTTGGGGCAATCAACAGTTCACAATGTTAAATATATTGATCGTGGTTATGAAAAAATTGAAGAGAGATTTCAGCAAATCGGTGTTAAAATTAAAAGAATAAAATAAAAATAAAGGTGCGAATTGATTTTTTAATTCACGTCTAGTTTTGAGGTTGGTCGGTTTAGGAATTTGATTGAGATCTCAAGTTTTTAGACACCTCTTTTCCTAGACTTTCTAATTGTTGGTCTTCTTGCCAATAGTTGACATCTGTTCGACGGTTAGTTTCTTGGAGTTAATTAGTTGCAAGGCGACGTTTTCACTAAGGGGCACAATAGTCTCTTCTTGCTTTATTTTTGTTTGTGATTAAGAACAACTTTCTGTTGAATATAAAATTTAAAATGCATATTGTCAAGTTATTATTGTTATAACTTTTTGGAACAGGTGTCAAGTGGTTAATTTCTATGAATTGAGCTAAGATAAGGGCAAACAGCTTTTAGCTAAATTAAGTTTTTAATTTTTATATTTATTACCGTGCCAATGTTTATCAAAAAATTAGGAATAGATTTGGGGACGGCCAATACTTTGGTTTATGTGCCGAGTAAGGGAATTGTCTTAAACGAGCCTTCGGTCGTGGCGGTATCCGAGGTTGATAATAAGGTGATAGCAGTAGGTTCGCAAGCTAAAGAAATGGTTGGCAAAGTTCCCGACAATATTCGTATTTATAAACCAATGAAAGATGGCGTGATTGCCGATTATCGCGTAACAGAAGCGATGCTTCGTTATTATATCAGTAAATCATTGGGTAAATTTAATTTTTTTAAACCGGATGTGATGGTATCGGTGCCAGCGGGTGTAACTTCTACTGAAAGGCGAGCCGTAATTGAAGCAGCAATGCGTGCTGGCGCCAAAAACGCTTATGTTGTCAAAGAACCAATTTTGGCAGCGATTGGCGCTGGTATTCCGATTTATGAAGCGCGCGGCCAGATGATTGTGGACATTGGCGGAGGCACAACCGATGTGGCTGTTATCTCGTTGGGGGGAATTGTTGCTTCTACTTCAGTAAAACATGCTGGTAATAAAATTGACCAAGCGATTGCTGATTATATTAAAAAAACTTTTAATTTGGCGATTGGTGACAAGACTGCCGAAGAAGTTAAGGCTTCCATCGGTTCAGCTATTTTGGTTGAAGAAGAATTAGTCTACTTAATTAAGGGACGTGATTTTATGACCGGTTTGCCACGCTCAGTAGAGGTGCGGACTGGTGAAATAGTGCGAGCGATTGATAATGAGCTAAAAGAAATTATTAGAGCGATAAAAGCTGTTTTTCAAGAAACGCCCCCAGAATTATCCGCTGATATTATTGATCAAGGTATTACTATGACAGGCGGTTCGTCGCAATTAAGAAATTTGCCTGAATTGGTTTATCGCAAAACAGGCGTTAAAGCTTATTTGGCTGACGAAGCATTGTTTTGTGTTGCCAAGGGTACTGGCATTGCTCTGGAGCATCTAGATACTTATAAAAAAAGTATCATTAGCAAGAGATAATCCCTTTATAATCTTTAGAATTAAAATTTGTGGTGGTTTTATGGATTTTTTAAATAATTCAAATTTGCATCATGCTTATCTTTTGGTCGGTAGACCAGAAAATTTTTTGATTCCGCTTCGACAGGCATTTTGCCAACGTCTTGGTATTTCTAATATCTCATCTAGCCCCGATTATATAGAAGAAGAATATTCTTTGTTTGGAATAAAGGACAGCCATTACCTTAGACAGCGCCAGGTGCCTAGTTCTTTTAGTGAGAAAGGTCGTTTTTTTGTTTTGATAATCAATTCAATCACAGTCGAAGCGCAGAATGCTTTGTTAAAAACTTTCGAAGAACCAACAGCTGGAGTTTATTTTTTTGTTATTTTACGCTCGGAAGATCTTTTTTTACCAACCCTAAAATCTCGTTTTATTATTATTCGATCATCTTCTGAGATTATTGATGAAAATGAAACAACTGCAGTGATTAATTTTCTTAAAATGTCTTCAGCGGGGCGTTTGGACTATGTCAAAAAAAATTACATTAAAAATAAAGAAACAACCAAGGGTAAAATTTATAGATTTTTAGATAATTTAGAAAAAATTTCTTATGATGTCTGTCAAACTCAAAAACAAACAAATAAGTTAAAAATTCTGGTGGCAATTGATCAAGCAAAGAAAAATCTGGCCAACCCGCGAGCTTCAGTTCGTTTGATTTTAGAGCATTTGGCGTTAGTGATTTAAATTGGTTAAATTTTGGCAACATTCTGAATTTTTGAGTAGACTTATGTTTTGCTTTACGTTTGAGATTTTCTAGTTTATTATTAAATTAATTAAAGAGTAATTTTAGATTCAATGTATAATTTTATATCTTTTAAAAATCGTTTGCAGGAAATAGAAGAGTGGTTGGGTCGTGAGTATCTAAGTATCCGCACCGGAAAAGCGACTCCTCAAGTTTTAGATAGTGTTTTGGTTGATTCTTACGGTTCTAAAACTCCAATCAAACATCTCGCCAATATTGCGATTGAAGACGCCAAAACTTTGCGTATTACTCCATGGGACAAAAGTCAAATTAAAGAAATTCAATTGGCGATAGAAAAATCTAATCTAGGTTTATCAACTGCTCCTGATTCTGATAGTCTGCGCTTGTCTTTTCCAGATTTAACTGAAGAAAGACGTAAAATGTTGATGAAATTAGTAAATGAAAAAATGGAAGAAGCGCGTGTTTCGGTGCGTAAAGAACGAGAAAAAATTTGGAATGAAATACAAGACCAAGAAAAAGCTGGGCAAATTTCCGAAGATGACAAATTCAAGGCCAAAGATGAATTGCAAAAGATAATCGATGAAATTAACGATAAAATTGCTGGACTGTCTGAACGCAAAGAGAAAGAGATTTTAGGTTAATTTTTAGGTTTTGTTTTTTGGATTATTGGAATTTTTATTGTAAAAGATCGGTTTTTAGTTTTGTTTTATTTTGTTAATTTTTATCTAATATTTTTTAAATAGAATATGACCATTGTTATTTTCATTATTATTTTGGCTGGTTTAATTTTTACTCATGAACTTGGTCATTTTTGGGCTGCTAAAAAATTTGGGATTAGAGTTGATGAATTTGGTTTTGGTTTCCCCCCTAAACTTTTTAGTGTCAAAAAAGGAGAAACGGAATATTCGTTAAATCTGATTCCAATTGGGGGTTTTGTTAAGATTTTTGGGGAGAATCCCGACGAAGAGTCCGAAACCGGATCAGATCAAACACGAAGTATGGTTAACAAACCTCGTCATATTCAAGCTATAGTCTTAGCCGCTGGCGTTTTTTTGAATTTGGTTTTAGCCTGGGCACTTTTTTCTGTTAGTCTTTATGTTGGAATGCCTATAGCGTTAGCAGATTTGCCAACTCAGACCAAAGTTACAGAAGAGAAACTTTTAATAACCAGCATAATGAAAGATTCTCCCGCCGCTGAATCAGGATTAATAGCGGGAGATTCTATTTTGACATTAGCGGTTGATGATAAAAAAATTATTTTGCCTACTATCGAAGAAGTCCAAGAGTTTTTACAAACCAATAAAAACAAGATAGTGGAAATATCTTATTCACGTGGTGCCAGAAAAAATCTAAAAGAGGGAGTTGCCTTAACTATGCCAAAGCTTGGGGTGGTTGGAGAAAAAGCTGGTATAGGCATAACAATGGAAAGAATTGGTGTAGCCAAATTGTCTTTTTTCCAGTCAATAATCATGGGTTTTAAATTTACTTGTGAAATGACCATTGCTACGATTATTAGTTTCCGAGATTTTTTAATGAGTCTGTTTGTGAACGGAGGTCAAGCCTTGTCATCGGTGGCTGGTCCGATAGGTTTATTTGGGATAGTGGCTGGTATTCGCCAACTTGGTTTAATTTATTTGATAAATTTCACAGCTATTATTTCTATTAATTTAGCAGTGCTTAATCTCTTACCTTTTCCAGCTTTAGACGGTGGAAGATTGCTTTTTCTAATTATAGAAGCGATCAAGGGGTCACGTCTTAACCCTAAAATTGCCAATTCTCTCAATGCTCTTGGTTTTATTATGTTGCTTCTCTTGATGGCGGTAGTGGCTGTTAGTGACATTCTTAAGATAGTCTAAAATTTAAAAATGGAAATAAATTTTAACTAGAAAAAAGTCAATTTGGCTGATAAATAAAGACTCAAAAAAACAGAAAACTTGTTTTTTTTGTCTGTAAGGTCTGGTTATCTTGATATTAGACAGCAGGCTCTTTTTGGTTTAAGATAGAGATATGTTTCAATCAAAATTGTTTTCTAAAACTCGTCGAGAAGATCCTAAAGACGAAGTTTCTAAAAATGCCAAATTGTTAATTAAAGCTGGCTTTATTCATAAAGAAATCGCTGGAGTTTATTCATTTTTACCTCTTGGTTTGCGAGTTTTGAACAAAATAAAAAAGATTGTTCGAGAAGAAATGAACGTCTTAGGGGCATTAGAGTTAAATTTGACAACTTTGCAGAATTCATCTCTTTATGAAAAAACTAACAGGTGGAGTGATGAAGAAGTTGATATTTGGTTTAAGACTGAGCTAAAAACTGGCGGCGAGTTGGGGCTTGGATTTAGTCATGAAGAAGCAATCGTTGAATTAATGAAGAAACATATCAATTCGTATAAAGATTTACCGCGTGCGGTCTATCAGATTCAAACTAAGTTTCGTAATGAAGAACGAGCCAAAAATGGTATCTTGCGTGGTCGTGAATTTTTAATGAAAGATTTATATTCTTTCCATGCCACCGAAGGGGAATTGGATGATTTTTATGACAAAGTTAAGGGTGCTTATGAGAGAATTTTTGAACGAATTGGAATTGGCGATTTGACCTATACCACTTTTGCTTCGGGGGGTATTTTTAGTAAATATAGTCATGAATTTCAAACGCTCTGCGAAGCTGGTGAAGATCTTGTTTATTTGGCAGAGGAGAAAAAAATCGCGATTAATAAAGAGGTTTTGACTGACGAAACTTTAAGCGAATTGGGGTTGGTGACCGAAGAATTGGTTGAGAAAAAATCGGTAGAAGTTGGCAATATTTTTAAATTAGGAACTCGTTTTTCTGAACCCCTAAATCTTCTTTATAAAGATGAGAAAGGGAAAATGCTCCCGGCTGTAATGGGTTGTTACGGTTTTGGGTTAACTCGGGCCATGGGGGTCATTGTTGAGATTACTTCTGATGAAAAAGGCCTAGTTTGGCCGCGTTCAGTTGCGCCGTTTGATGTTCATTTAATAATTCTGGATAAAGAAACAGGATCATTAAAAGGTAATCATAGTTCAAATGAAACTACCAAATCAGCTCTTGAAATTTATAATGAATTAATCGCGGCTGGTAAAGAAGTTTTGTGCGATGACCGTGGTTTATCAGCTGGTGAGAAATTAGCGGACGCTGATTTATTGGGTTTGCCATATCGTCTGATTGTTAGTGATCGGGCTATAAAAGAAGGTAAATTTGAATTAACAGAACGCGTTACTGGAGAGACTGAATATTTATCTGAAACTGAATTATTTAACAAATTTAGATAAAGGGGGAGAGGGGAGATAGTTATAATGTTTTATTTATTTTTCAATCCTTAATTCTAAACTATTATTATGTGGTATGATCGATTTTTAAAAAATTTAACGACTGATATTGGCATAGACTTGGGGACATCAACAACCCTGATATGTGTTAAGGGTCAAGGAATAGTTTTAGCTGAACCATCAATTGTCGCCATTAATCAAAAAACTGGTCGAGTGGTCGCTGTGGGCAATGATGCTAGTGGAATGATCGGTCGGACCCCTGCTCATATTCAAGCAATAAAACCTTTGGAAAATGGAGTAATTTCTAACTTTGAAGTGGGAGAAGAAATGATTGCGTATTTTTTGAGGAAAGCTTTAAGTCTAGTTAGTAAATCATATTTTCGTCCGCGCGTGGTAGTCAGCGTGCCTTCTGATATTACAAATGTAGAAAGGCGAGCGGTTCGTGACGCGGTGACAAACGCTGGGGCGCGAGAAGTTCACATAGTGGAATCTTCTATGGCAGGGGCTATTGGGGTTAATATGTCTATTTTTGATCCAGTAGGCAATATGGTCATTGATATTGGTGGTGGCACAACGGACATCGCAGTTATTTCTTTAGGGGGGGTAGTTTGTTCAAAAAATCTGCATATTGCTGGAGAAAAATATAATCAAGATATTATCAATTATATACGTGACGAATTCAAAATTTTATTAGGGGAAAAAACAGCTGAAGAAGTTAAAGTTTCTATTGGTGCTGTTGTAAAACAAAATACGCCTGGCGAAGCTTTAATCCGCGGTCGCGATTTGGTAACTGGTTTGCCGCGCGAAGTAGCAGTTACCGATTCAGACATTCGGGAAGCAGTTTTTAATTCAGTTAATCTTTTTGTGGATTCAGTTAAAGAAGTATTAGAATCAACTCCACCAGAGGTGGTTTCAGATATTATGCGTCGTGGGATCATCTTGATTGGTGGCGGCTCTAAGGTAAAAGGTTTAACTGAATTATTAGAGAAAGAATTGGAAATTCCAATTTATTTGGCCGAAGACCCAGAGACGGCTGTTGTGCGTGGTACAGGTGTTATTCTGAATGATTTTGAAAAATATCGTGATATTCTTATTGATAATGAAGATGACTTGCCTCCAAGATGATTTTTTATAATTATCATAAAAAGAAACAAAATTGGCAAAAACCCTTATTTTTATTGGTAATTTTGTTTTTTTTATTTTTCTTTGGCAATTTTTTGGCACAAAGTTTTTCTTCGCCGATTTTATCCATTGTTTCTCCACTTAGCGAAGGAGCCAACAGGACTGGTCTTGGTTGGCTAAATCTCTTTTCTTTTTTCCAGGCAAAGTCTTTATTGTTGCAAGAAAATAAAAAACTTTTGCAAGAAAATTTGGATTTAAAATTATCCTTAGCGATTAGGCGTGATTTAGAAAAAGAAAACCAGGAATTAAAAAAACTCATTAGACTAACAGATGATGAAAACAAAAAACCAATAATTGCGAAAGTTTTACTAACACCTAACATTATTTCTAGTGGGATTATCATTTTGGAGGTTGGACAAAAAAATATAAAAACAAATTTTAAACCCGGAGATCTTGTTGTTTATAATGATAAAGTTTTATTGGGACGTGTTTTAGAGGTGGGAGATTATCAGACAAAAGTTGAATTAATTTCTGCCACTAAGTCTGTTTCCGTTTTGGTTGGTTCTAAAAGTATTTTAGCAGAAGCCGTTGGATTGGGTAGTGGTAATTTTTCTATTACCTTGCCGAAGGGCGCTGAGGTTTTTGAGGGTGACGTAGTATTGGCGCCAGAATATGGCGGCTATTTACTTGGTTTAGTTGATATAATTAAGAAAACAAATGCCGATCCTTTTCAAACTATTCTTTTTAATTCTCCGATAAATATTTTTCAAGTTAAATGGGTAGAAATTTATGCTGCTTAGGTTAGGAGCCACATTTGTTTTGATTATATCAATTCTTTTTTTTCCTTGGTGGTTAAATTTTATTTTATTTTTTGTTTTTGTTTTTAGTTTTAGTAA
>Ga0172381_10001336_pt1 | contig 29280 bp, 26 predicted proteins | sample Leawel6488metaG_FD_119754 | JGI IMG/M metagenome (GOLD analysis project Ga0172381, IMG submission 119754) | Leachate microbial communities from a municipal landfill in Southern Ontario, Canada - Leachate well 64-88 metaG | ecosystem: Engineered > Solid waste > Landfill > Unclassified | place... | reverse complement strand
TACGTACGCAATGACCGGGAGATTTGGAATATGATTATCATGGGGATCAGGTACCTTGACAGTGAACTTTTGAAAGATTTTGAAACCCTTAATAAATTTAATAAAAATTCACTCGGCGAAAATCATCTGACGGCGAATCAGATCCAATACCTGTATGCCCGGAGCTATTTCATGATCGGACCGGGACCCCTTATCCCGGAAGCGGGAACAAAAAGCAGGGAAGCTTTTGAATATTATAAAAAACAAGCCGAAAAGTACTGGGCCCAGAACGACCATTATCTTCAGGGTATGATTGCCCTGGCCCTGAACCGCCTGGGAAATAAAGAAATTCCAGCGCTTATCCTGAAATCACTTTCTGAAAAAGCCCTGCATTCGGAGGAGATGGGTATGTACTGGGCACAAAACCGTGGATTGTACTGGTTTCAGGCTCCCATTGAAAGCCAGGCCCTGATGATCGAGGCATTCGATGAAATATCACAAAATGAGCAGGCGGTCGATGACCTGAAACTCTGGCTACTGAAGCAAAAGCAAACACAGGCCTGGGAAAATCCCCGTGCCACCAGTGAAGCATGTTATGCTCTTTTACTCCGGGGAACTGATCTCCTATCGGAAGATCCTGATGTGAAGATCCAGATCGGTAAAGAAAAAATCAATCCTGCTAAATTAATGGACAACAGTAAAGAAGCCGGAACAGGCTATTTTCAGTTATCCTGGCAGGGAAATGAAATAACTCCAGACATGGGAAATATCCGGATTTCAAAATCCGGAAAGGACGCCGCCTGGGGCGCTTTATACTGGCAGTATTTCGAAAATCTCGATAAAATAACTGTCGCATCAATGACCATGAAACTTGAAAAACAACTTTTCGTCGAGCGAAATACTACCTCAGGTCCCGTCCTGGACAAAATTGAAAATGAAAAATCTGTAATGAAAAGTGGTCCTTCAGATAAAAATGATTCAGGAATACTAAAGATCGGGGATATTGTTGTCGTACGCATCATCCTTTCCGTGGACCGTGACCTTGAATTTGTCCACATGAAAGACATGCGCGCCAGCGGGTTAGAGCCCTGGTATCTGGCCCCATCTTCCAATCCGGATCCGGGATCAAAGATTCAGGATGCGGGATCGGGCTACCATTACCAGGGTGGTCTTGGTTATTATCAGGCTTCAACGGATGTGGCCACCAACTTTTTCTTTGATTATCTGCCGAAAGGAAGCTATATTTTTGAATATAAACTGAAGGCCAATGCGGCCGGGGAATATTCCAACGGGATTACCACGGTTCAGTGTCTGTATGCCCCCGAATTTTCAGCACATTCCCAAGGGTTCCGGATCCGAATAGGGAAATGATCCCGCAGATCGGTCCTGGTTTTTTTTCATCTTACTTTCTTCCTACCTTTGTGGCCTTAAAAATCATCAGCCAATGCTTCGAACACATACTTGCGGAGAACTCCGCATGGAAAATGCCGGTCAAACTGTCACCTTATGTGGATGGGTACAACGTGTCAGGGAAATGGGAGGATTAACATTTATAGATCTTCGCGACCGGTATGGTATTACCCAGTTGGTTTTCAATATGGAAATCAATCCTTCGCTATGCGAAGACGCCCGTCAGCTGGGCCGTGAATTTGTCCTCTCAGCAACAGGGAAAATTGCCGAACGCAGCAATAAAAATCCAAAAATGGAAACCGGTGATATTGAGATCCTTGTTGATCGGCTGACCATTCTCAATACATCAAAAATTCCACCCTTTACCATAGAAGATAATACAGATGGTGGCGAAGAGCTTAGGATGAAATATCGTTACCTCGATCTGCGACGGAATGTCAACAGGAAGAACCTGGAACTCCGTCACCGGATGGCCATCGAAACCAGAAATTACCTGAATAATGAAAAATTTCTGGAAATTGAAACCCCATACATGATCAAATCAACTCCTGAAGGCGCACGCGATTTCGTTGTCCCCTCCAGGATGAACCCGGGCCAGTTTTACGCCTTACCCCAGTCGCCGCAAACATTTAAACAACTTTTAATGGTGGCTGGTTTTGACCGGTATTATCAACTTGTACATTGTTTCCGTGATGAAGATCTTCGGGCCGACCGGCAACCTGAATTTACGCAGATCGACTGTGAAATGTCCTTCGTGACCCAGGAGGATATCCTGGAAACTTTCGAAGGACTGGCAAAACAACTTTTCCGGTCAATCCTGAAAATGGAAATGGAAAATTTTCCTCGCCTCACCTACGAAAATGCAATGCGGCTTTACGGATCTGACAAACCCGATCTTCGCTTTGGAATGCAATTCGTTGAATTGAACGATGTTACAAAAGGAAAAAGATTTCGGGTATTCGATGAGGCGGAACTGATAGCCGGGATCAATGTCCCGGGATGTGGGGAATACTCCCGCAAACAACTGGATGAATTAACCGATTTTGTTAAAAGGCCCCAGGTTGGCGCAACAGGACTGATATACATTCGTGTATCTCCCGAGGGGACATTGAGATCTTCAGTTGATAAATTTTTTACTGTGCCGGATCTTACAGCCATTATTTCGAAATTCAGCGCAAAACCTGGCGACCTGATCCTGATCCTGGCCGGAAAATGTCATAAGACAAGATCGGCTTTATGTGATCTGCGCCTCGAAATGGGAACCCGACTTGGCCTGCGCAAACCCGGTACTTTCAAACCGCTCTGGGTAATTGATTTTCCTCTTCTTGAATGGGATGAAGAAACCAATCGTTATTATGCAAAACATCATCCTTTTACGGCTCCTGTTCCAGGTGATATTACCCTGGTTGATCAATATCTTTCCGGAGATCAAAAGGCCGATCTCGAAAAAGTGCACGCCAATGCTTACGACCTCGTGATTAACGGAGTAGAGATCGGAGGCGGATCCATCCGGATTCATAATAAAGATTTGCAAAAGAAAATGCTTACCGTCCTCGGATTTTCAGATGAAGACGCAGCCAGCCAGTTTGGTTTCCTGATGAATGCTTTTGAATATGGAGCTCCACCTCATGGCGGTATTGCTTTCGGCTTCGATCGCTGGACTACTGTTTTTGCCGGCGCTGATTCAATCCGTGATTTTATTGCTTTTCCGAAAAACAACGCCGGCCGCGACGTTATGATCGACTCTCCGGCGCCCATTAAAGAAGAACAACTGAAAGAATTGAATATCAGGATAACCATCTAATTCGATAACTCCTTTTCAAAAGCTTTCCTGTCTTCTTTCGACAATGCCTTACAATCCAGCATCGATTCACGAAGATAGCGCGCAAACTCTTTGTTGAATTTTTCTGTTTTAGCTTTTTCCCCGTATTTTTTCTTGAATTCATCATACAGGATGGTCATCTCAATCTGATTGTTATGAACATCTTTCTGAAGTTTCCCTACCAATATTGAGTCACCGGGATTTGCAGCTCTCAGGCTGTTCATCGTTTCAATGCTTTTACACATGGCATCAGCAATGTTTTTCGCATCCTTTTTCAGCTCTTTATTGTCCCCTCCACAAGCGGAAAGAAACAGAAGAATAAAGAGGGTCAATATGGAATAAACGGATCTTTTACTCATTGGTTTTTTTTACAAAAATAAGGGTTTTTGTATGGAAAACAGTTAATTTTATCCACCTAAAAGATATCTATGCAAACCCTGCCTGAGTTTTTCGAATATTGTGTGGAAACTTTTTCGGAAAATATTTATTTATGGGAAAAGACCGGGGAGTATTACAAGGGAATTACCTACCGACAGACCAGGGACAAAGTTTATCAGCTGGCCGCCGGATTGATATCTCTTGGCGTAAGAAAAGGCGATAGGATTGCCCTGATTTCGGAAGGTAGAAACGACTGGGTGATCAGCGAACTGGCCATGTTCTATGCCGGGGCTGTTAACGTGCCACTTTCTGTTAAGCTATCTGAACCCGTTGAAATCCGGTTTCGGTTGAGCCATTCCGCGGTACGTTTTATTTTCACTTCCGGAAATCAGGTGAAAAAGATCAGGCTTGTTAAAAACGAACTTCCCCTTGTGGAAAAAATCATCCTGCTGGATAATGTCCCGCTTGAAACCGATAATGAAATTCTTTTCAACGACCTTCTTGTCAACGGACAGAATTTTCTTAAATCCGGGAAAGAAACATTGATTCAAAGGCAACAGTCGGTCCTCCCCGGCGATATCGCCAACATCTGCTATACTTCCGGTACCACGGCCGATCCGAAAGGGATCATGCTGACCCATGCCAATTATATTACCAATGTCAACCAGGGTTATTCCCTGTTTGATCTTGATAAAAATGACCGTACCCTGTTGGTCCTTCCATGGGATCATGCGTTCGCCCATACTGCAGGGATTTATTGTTTCATGGGTAAGGGCGCGTCTGTCGCATCTGTCCAGAATGGTAAATCCGCTCTTGAAACAATACGGAATATCCAACAGAACATACGCGAGATTAAACCGCATATTTTATTGAGCGTGCCAGCCCTGGCAAGTAATTTCAAGAAAAATATCGAAAAATCAATTCAGGAAAAAGGCCGGTTTATCAACAGGCTGTTTAAACACGCATTGCGGATTTCATACCGTTACAACGGAAATGGATTGAATACGGGAAAAGGATTGACCATTTTATACAAACCATTGATCTGCCTATATGATATGCTCTTTTTCCGAAAAATACGGGAAGGTTTCGGGGGGAACCTTAAGTTCTTTATTGGTGGCGGCGCTTTGCTCGATATAGAATTCCAGCGATTTTTTTATGCACTTGGTATTCCTATGTTCCAGGGCTACGGACTCACCGAAGCATCGCCCGTTATTTCTTCCAACGGGATCAATAAACATAAATTGGGATCGTCAGGAGCCCTTGTTGCCGAAATGGATCTGAAAATATGTGATGAAGCCGGGAAAGAACTTCCCGGCGGTAAACATGGCGAAATCGTGATCCGTGGCGGAAATGTGATGAAAGGTTACTGGGAAAATCCGGAGGCAACCGCCAAAACCATCCGCGATGGCTGGCTTTATACAGGAGATCTGGGATATCTCGATACAGATAATTTTTTATATGTACTGGGCCGCTTTAAAAGCTTACTGATAGGCCATGATGGTGAAAAGTACAGCCCTGAAGGAATCGAAGAAGCCATTACCGGATCTTCCCGTTTAATTGATCAGTGTATGCTATACAATAACCAAAATCCCTATACTGTCGCTTTTGTCGTTCCCAATAAAGAATCTTTGAAAAATCACCTGCGAAACAAGGAATCCAATACGGCCCCACAAGATTTGATCTGCATGGCCCTTGCAACCATTGAAAAAGATTTACTTGAATATCGTCCCGATGGAAAATTTGGCGATCTGTTTCCCCAACGCTGGTTGCCTTCCGCTATTGCCATCCTTGGAGAGCATTTCAGTGAAGAAAACAGGCTTATGAATTCGACGGCAAAAATTGTCCGGGGTAAGATCATCGAAAGGTACAAAGAGGATCTTGACTTTCTTTATTCATCCGAGGCAAAATACATTTATAATAAACGGAACCTGGAGGTAATGGAGCAATTGCTTTTTGACAACAAATAAAAACCATATATATTAATCTTTATCAAATGATGAAAATAAAATATTATCAGCCTTTGTTTTTGGCAATTATCCTGATGTTGCCTTTCACCATCAACGCCCAAAATACGGAGCCCTCTTCAAAAGTTGACCTCAGCGAAATAAACAACCGAATTGAATCAATGAGCTATGATATCACCAGCCTTCAAAAAGCGGTGGATGACCTGGCCTGGTACAACCGGGTAGGCGACATGGCTTACATTGATAAAGTTTTTATTACCGGTCCCCCTGTTGCCGAATCAAAAATTAAAAACCCTACCGCAATGGGGGCCCGGAACCCGGTTAAATTTTACAGCTATATTTTTATCCCTAAAAATCTGAATCCCGATAAGAAATATCCGCTGCTTGTACTGCCACATGGTGGTGTTCATGGTGATTTTACCACGTATCATACCCATATTATCCGTGAACTAATAGCCCAGCAATATATCGTTATTGCTCCCGAATATCGCGGCAGCAGTGGTTATGGAAAGGATTTCTATGAAAAAATTGACTATGGCGGGCTGGAAAATGACGATGTCAACGCCAGCCGGAACTATATGGTCAGAAACTATGATATGGTCGACAGTACACGGGTTGGTATCATTGGGTGGAGCCATGGTGGCATGATCGCCCTGATGTGTGTTTTTGATCATCCGGAATGGTACAATGTGTGTTTTGCCGGTGTCCCCGTAAGCGATCTGATATCCCGCATGGGATATTCCGATGATGAATACCGGAAACTGTTTTCTGCCGGTTACCATCTGGGCAAAGATGCCCGGGAAAATATCCTGGAATACCGGAAACGATCTCCTGCCTGGAATGCACAGAAGCTCAAGACCCCTTTACTGATCCACACCAACACAAACGACGATGATGTAAATGTACTTGAGGTGGAACATCTGATCAAATCATTGAAAGCAGAAGGAAAATCCTTCGAATACGAAATTTTCAAAGAGGTCGAGGGTGGGCATTCCTTCGACAGAATTGATACACGGACCGCTAAAGAAATACGTCTGAAAATTTATGCTTTCTTAGATAAATACCTGAATCCACCCAAAAAATTGAAACGGATCGATGATATCAACAAAGCTGCTTACCGGGAATGAGGAAACCATACAGCTCCTTTAAAACGGTTATCTTTGCATGAAATTTTCCGAGGTGCAAAAAGTTGAGATCACGGCTCCGGTGGGTACATGGGAATCATTAAGCACTGCCATTCAGGCTGGCGCTGATTCTGTTTACTTTGGTGTTGGTATACTCAATATGCGCGCCCGTTCTTCCCTGAATTTTACGTTGCCCGACCTGGTAAAAATCAGCAGGATCTGCAAACAAAACAAGGTTCGGTCTTATCTCGCCCTGAACATTGTGATCTATGACAAAGAATTGAAGCAAATGCAACGGGTGATTGATTCTGCCAGGAAAAACGGCATCGATGCCATCATCGCTTCCGATCAGGCAGTGATCCAATATGCCCGGTCGGTTGGAATGCCGGTGCAAATGAGTACCCAGGCAAATATTTCAAACTTTGAAGCCGTCAAATACTGGTCGCAATTTGCAGACGTGATGGTCCTGGCCCGCGAACTAAGCCTGGAACAAGTGACTGCTATTTCAAAGTGCATTAAAAAGCAACATATAACTGGTCCTTCAGGAAATCCGGTAAAAATTGAAATTTTTGCCCATGGCGCTCTTTGCATGGCCATTTCGGGAAAATGTTATCTGAGCCTTGATCACTATAACGCTTCTGCTAACAGGGGCGCATGTTATCAGTTATGTCGCCGGCCTTACCGGGTAACTGATACCGATGGGGAGGTCGAACTGGTGGTAGATAACAAATTTATCTTATCGCCCAAAGATCTTTGCACCATTGGTTTTCTCGATAAAATTTTAAAAGCCGGGGTTTCCATACTGAAAATCGAAGGAAGGGGACGTAGCCCTGAGTATGTTAAAACCGTGGTTGCTTGTTATCGCGAAGCCGTTGAAGCGGTAACGAACGGATCTTATAACCCCGAAAAGATCATTTGCTGGACAGGGCGACTGAAAACAGTTTATAACCGAGGATTCTGGGAAGGATACTACCTGGGACGCAAAATGGGCGAATGGGCAGAACAACATGGTTCAGTAGCCACAGAAACCAAAGTTTATGTGGGTAAGGTTACCAACTATTTTACAAAACTGAAAGTTGCAGAGATCAAAATGGAGTCCGGTGAAATGCATCCAGGGGACCGGATTTATTTCCAGGGACCGACAACGGGCGTAATAGAACTGACGGTTCAGGAGATTCGCGTTGATCTTAAAACCGTCGCCAAAACCCAGAAAGGAGAACGATGTTCCATTCCTGTTGACCTGTTCCTGCGCCGCGCCGATAAAGTATATAAAATAATACCATCAAAATAAACCTTGCTAATCATTCAGTATTCATATACAAATCTTAACTCCTGCCTTTGTTAGCTAACCTCCATACACATACCCGTTTCAGCGATGGTTCCGGCGAACCGGTTCAGTACGTTGAAGAAGCCTTGAATCAGGGACTTTCATCACTTGGCTTTTCCGATCACTCCCCGCTGCCTTTCGAAAACAGCTTTGCCCTGCGCGAAAATCAGGTTGAAAAATATTGCAGCTCCATCTGTTCCCTGAAAAACCAGTTTGCTCCTTCCAAAGCTCTTGATCCCAGGGCCGAACCGGCAAATTTGGATACATCCGGCATCCGGCATCCCACACCCAATATTCATATCTTTCTGGGCCTTGAAGTTGATTTTATTCCCGAAATGGGTCATCCTTTTTCCAATTTCAGGGAAAATTTTCCCATGGATTTTTTAATTGGATCAGTTCATCTTGTCAGGAATGGATCATTATCAGATCTTTGGTTCATCGATGGCCCCGATCCGGCTACTTATGACGAAGGCCTGAATAAACTATTCGATGGGGATATACGTAAGGGTGTCACAACCTATTACCAGCAAATCAACGAAATGCTTACAACGAACACGATGGACATCATCGGCCACCTTGATAAGATTAAAATGCATAATCGCAACCGGTTCTTTTCAGAAGATGAACCCTGGTATCAGAAGCTGGTTGACGAAACCCTTGACCTGGTTAAAAAATCCGGAGTTATCGTGGAGGTTAATACCAGGGGCATTTATAAAAAAAGAACAGATTCTGTTTTCCCCGGAACTGCTGTTTTAAAGAAAATAAAAAAACTGGATATTCCGATCATCCTGAGTTCTGATGCCCATAAACCACAGGAACTAACGCTGATGTTCCCGGAAACAAAGAAGCTTTTAGCCGGCTTGGGATTCTGCGAAATAATGGATCTTACTTCAGAAGGCTGGAAGTCTGTCCCGCTTGATAATTGACCACTTATTGCAGACTTTTATACCAGGAAATTTGTATCTTCGCCTGAAGTGAAGATAATCCCGTGATCAATCGTGATACCATCGATAATATCCTGACTACCGCCCGCATCGAGGAGGTTATTGGCGAATTTGTCTCCCTCCGCCGCAGAGGTGTAAACCTCCTGGGCCTTTGTCCATTTCATAACGAAAAAACCCCTTCGTTCACGGTTTCACCTGTCAAGGGAATTTACAAATGCTTTGGCTGCGGAAAAGCCGGGAATTCGGTCAATTTCCTGATGGAACATGAACATTTTTCCTATCCGGAAGCATTGAAATATCTAGCCCGGAAATACAATATCGACATTGAAGAGGAAGAACAGACACCGGAACAACTGCAAGAACTCAACGAAAAAGAGAGCCTCTTCAACCTGAACCTTTTTGCCCAACAATATTTCACTCATATTTTATTTGAAACCGAAGAAGGGAAAGCAATCGGCCTTTCATATCTTAAAGAACGGGGAATCCGCGAAGACCTGATCCGGAAATTTCAGCTGGGATATAATCCTAAAAAACGGGATGCCTTTTCGGAACATGCCATTAAAAATGGCTATAACAAAGAATATCTGCTTAAAACGGGTCTTTCTGTTGAAACGGAGAATCATCTTTATGATCGTTTCCACGAACGGGTGGTCTTTCCCATACATAGCGCTTCCGGCCGGGTTCTGGGATTTGGCGGGCGTATCCTGACCAGTGAAAAAAACCGTCCTAAATATGTCAACTCCCCCGAATCGGATATTTATAATAAAAGCAAAACCCTTTACGGGATCTACTTTGCTAAAAATGCAATCATTTCAAAAGATAATTGTTTCCTCGTTGAAGGATATACCGATGTAATATCGCTGCACCAGGCCGGCATCGAAAATGTCGTGGCTTCTTCGGGAACTTCCCTGACCCACGAACAGATAATCATGATCCGGCGATATACCGCCAACATTACCATTCTCTACGATGGTGATACCGCGGGAATTAAGGCTTCTTTCCGCGGTATTGATATGATCGTTGAACAGGGCATGAACGTGAAAATTGTCCTTTTTCCGGATGGGGAAGATCCCGATTCCTTTACCCGGAAAAATCATCCCGACGAAGTTGTATCCTTTATATCCCATAATTCAGCCAACTTTATTTTATTCAAAACGAAGTTGCTATTGGATGAAACACAAAACGACCCGATCAAAAAAGCAGCCTTGATCAAAGAAATTGTCCTCACAATTGCCCTTATCCCCGATGGAATTACCCGTTCTCTGTATGTCAGGGAATGTTCCTCACTGATGACCATTTCGGAACAGGTGCTGATGAATGAACTAAATAAAAAACTTCGCGACCGGTTCCAAAAAAACGCTTCCTTACCAGAAACCGAATCTATACTTCCCCCACGGGATCAAATTTATTCCGACCCGGTTCCTCCCCTGGATCCCAATTCATCGGAATACCAGGAAAGGGAAATTATCCGTATGATGTTACTATATGGACAGGATATCATACGCATTAACAAGTCTCCCGGCGATCCTGAAGAAATCCCGGTATTAATCGCGGATTTTGTGGTTCACGAAATCCTTTCCGATGGACTGGGGTTCGAAAATATCCTTTATAAAAAAATCTTCCAGGATTATATAAAGGGTAATGAAAATGATGCTCTTCCCGGCCGGGATTGGTTTCTCTCCCATCCGGATCCAGAAATATCCCAGACGGCCGTAAACCTGGTTTTCTCGCCCTATGAATTGAGCCAAAACTGGTTGAAAAACAACATCCAGGTCGAGACGGAGGAATCACGGTTAAAAATGAACATAGAACGTGTTATTCTGTCCTTCAAATCGAAAAAAATCGATAAGATGATAGCTGATGTCCAGCAGAAACTGGTTAAAGCCACATCAGAGGAGGAACAGAAATCACTGTTGAAGGCATGGCAGGAATTAAAAGAACAAAGCATAAGAATTAATACCCAGGGACTGGGAAGAATAGTGATCCACTGAAGAAAAAAGTTATTTACTTTCCACGAAAATCAATTCGCGATACCGCGGATTATTCCAATAATCCATCAGAACTTTAAAATCCGGATAAACCGAAACAGGATAGATGTTTTCATTGAATTTGATCTGACGCTTCAGGGTAAGTTTCCCTTGTTCCTGCTTAATCTCCCAGATAAAAGATCCGGCCTTATTGCTTATGGAAACTGTTTTCTGCGGAGTGAAGAGCTTGAGCGAAGCAGGTAAAGTAAAATTAAGAAAGTAATTTTCATCGGCAATGGCCGGAATTTCAAAAGATTTTTCACGCTGAGCCGATAAGCTCCTTATACCCCATCCTTCAATACCGGTTTTGACTACAGGAAGCGTGAAATAGAAGTAGTTGGTGTCTTTCCTGAAAGCATGGTCTGATTCAACAACAATTGTTTGTAATACAGTCGTTTCATTACGTTCAGAACTTTTAATTTCTTTGAGGTCGTTGCCTTTTAAACTTCCCGAAATTGAATTTTTGATTTTATTTTTATCCCGCCAAAGACTGTTTACCGGATAGGCATTCCCTTCAAGTTTAACGGAGATCTCCCCGGTAATTTTGGGGTCAGAAGTAACAATAAACACACCGTTAAATTCGATCCGGTTTTTAGGAATTTCAGATTTTATAAAGGAGATATTCCCATCCGGTCTGAAAAGGATAAAAGTCCGTCCGGGCAAGGAAGCGCTTAGCGAAACCGGATTTAAGGCGGTAACTGATAAAACCGGATCGCCTAACTCTTTGCATTTTACTTTTACGGCAAATTCTTCGATGTCGGCCAGAGTACCGGATCCTTCATCAGAACACTCACTGTGGATGATCCCTACCGGCAATGCTTCAATTCCCGCCGCTTTCAGAAAAGCAGTAAGAATTATAGCTTTTTCAATAACCGTCCCACCATTGCTGTTCCAGACTTGTTCCGGTGTCCGGCAATGGTATCCGGTTGCCCGGAAAGGAATCGGATAAAGGCGCAGATCGTTGACTACTTTTTCCTGGAGTTTCAGGATTATTTCGGATGGATCGGTCTTTTCATTTGTGATTTGCTTTATTTCAGTTTTCATGGGTTCCGATATCTCAAACCGGAAAGCCGGCTGCCCCGAAAGAAACGAACAAACCTGTCCACGGTTTTCAACAGTACTGAAGATCAATCGGGGATACAGGTCCAGCCCGCTGGCTTGGTTTTCTTCTGAACTGATAGCCGGAATATCATGAAACTTCCAGGTAAAGACCTTAAAAGATCCGTCGGTCGTCTGTTCCGGAATTGCCGTGGTATTGAATGTTTTATAATAAAGATTTTGTCCCACCGGTATTCTGACAATGATCTCCGATTGCTTTACCGGTTCATTTTCAGCAAGTAGCTCGTTACCCATAAGGGCCGGAAGAATGCCTTTTTCAGTGGTGATCTGATAATCAAGATAAATGATGGCATTCCGTTCAAGTCCGGTATGGGTGATAACCATCTCCCGAAGGTTGTTATAAGCCGGGGCGTTGGCCGCAGGACCAGGCAGTACCTCATTCATCGCGTTGGATGGTACAATGACTTTTTTTCCGTCAGCCATCTGGGTATATACTTCCCTGATCTTTAATTTTTGATTGACGGGATCGGTAACAATAAAGGTCTCTCCATAAAGACTTTGAAAGGCCCTGTAAGTTAAAAGCTTTTGCTTTTTAATAAACCGGTAGTCCATACTTCCATCGGGATTTAATGTAAATTCCCTGACCAGGGAAAGATATATGGCATTGCTTTTTTCATTCTGCGCCAATAAAGAGGTAGAACAGGTTACCAGGACCCCAAGAAAGAAAAGCGTGAAGAGATTTTTTTTCATAACATTTATAACTCAATAATGACAGGTTTTTCTGAATATTTATTTTGTGCCTCAACAACAGCTTTGAATGCCGGCCAATCGGTGGCTTCGTATATCCGTTTGCCAAGAATGGCAGTTTCATGGAAAACAAGCTGGTTCTGCTTCAGTTCATACCCCCCTTTAAAGGAAGCCGCATCGCCATGACATTCAGCATTTTCCGGAATTCTGAGCATGGTTTTATATTCGGGGAGAACAATCGATTCATTAATTTCAACCGACCTTGAACAACGGTCACGAAATGGATATTTTCGCTCTTTCAGTCCCGTTTCAAAGGACAGCTGTCCCTGGTATGATTTAAAGATACCGGCTGCTGTAAGCGGTGTAAACATCAGGGTGTTTCCCGATACCAGGGCAAATTCAGGAATTATATAATCTATTGTTACCCTGATATTGGCGCCCAAATAGTCATCCGGATCCGAATAGTTGACTCCCGTAACTTTTGCCTGAGGCCAGATCCGCAATAATTCCCGTTCAACATTCTGATACCAGTTTTGCTTGGGACTGTACCTGAATATGCTACGGATGGCGGCATCAGATTGCCCTTCAGCAGTAATCAAAATTTGCCCGGCAAGGGTCCCATTGGATTGTAGTATAGCCTTCCCGTTTATTTTAACATAATGATTATTGGGATCAGAAACAGGGGTAGTCCCCAGATCAGCCCCCTCGGGTACACCCATGAGGTATTGCTGCTGTTGTTCAGCGCTTGACCATAACTCACGCAGGAAGGGAACCCAGGTTGGATCAAGCAGATGATATTTTCCGTCTTTCAATTTGACGACGGTCACGCAATGGTTAAATTGGTCGGCGGGAATGTAGTCAATCCGTGATCCGGCCATTGTCATCGCCGGATAGGATTTGAACCCGGCGGCCCTAAGCATGGTAATTAACATACCGGCCTTATCTTTGCAAACCCCACACCGGTCGGTGAACGTCATAGCTCCTTTGTGAAGGGTAAATCCTTCGCCACAACCCATGGAGATCCCCGAATAACGGATTTCATCCGCACACCAGTGAGTGAGACGGGAAACTGAATCCATTTCATCAATGGCGCCTTTTAAAATATCATCTACTTTAGCCTTTATCTCGGGCGTGAAATTAAAACTACCAAAATCTTCATTCACTGAAAAAAACCAGGTGGATTTGGAATACCAATCAGGACTGGTGGATAAAAGAAGTTTGGGCGCTACATCCGATAGGGCTACCATTCGCGGTTCACTCGGAATGGGCAGGATGTCCTTCTTGCTGAAAGTATAAACGACTTTTTCCCTTTCCAGTAAGCACGATGATTGAGCTTCGCCATTATAAAACTCATACTGCAATTGTTTTCCTTTAGGAATTTTTACCTGATAAACTTTGTTCTTTATAGGATTAGGACCAAAAAATTCCACAATATCGTAAAAATGCCCCCGCATAGGAGGAATATATTTTTCATCATCCGATCCCAATAGGGCATAAGTAAAACCTTTTCTGAACATGACCACTTCGACGGCATCGCCCGGTTCAAGATGCCCGACTTCTAACATTTTTTCACGGGCTCCCCAGTAAATGGCCCTTGCCGGCGCTGGATAATCCATTATCCGCTGTAAATCCAGTTCAATTGTATTTCCATTTTTTTTATAAATGATTGCCTTTTTAATTTCAACAAATGCTGATTGGGGGTCATATCCGAATTTAACAACGTTCAGATCAAGGGCGCCCTTGCTGTTCAGGACTTTTGTAAGGGTATGGCTCCAAACATACGTGAGTCCTGATTCCTGCATATCAACTTTTGTGCTGTCGAAAAGGATCAATTCGTTGTCGTTGGGATAATTGTTTGAGCTTTCCTCTTTTTTTAGCAAATCCTTTATGGGTTCCTGGGCCACGCAAGGCCAGAAAATCGTTGTTAAAATAAGGAATACGAGACTTTGTTTAATCATGATAATTATCGTTTATTAATGGATCCTAAAGAATAGTGGGGCCCGCTTGGTCCGGAATTGCCGAAATTACCTGATGTATCGCCGGCCGTCCTTTAAAATCAATGGTTTTACAATAGATATTGGCCCATTTAAGAACTTCATTTCTGGTAATGATCCTGACCTTGTAATATTGCCCTTTTTCATTTTCTGATAAAGACAATATGGGCATTAAAACACGTTGATCTTCAGGATGGACAAAGCGGGTTAATTCCTGGTTGGAATAGACAAGAAATTCATCCAGGTTACAGTCAAAAATTTCAGCAATGCGGGAGTTGGCAAAGACTAGTTTCCCATCCTGAAAAATGACCAATCCAACCGGAGAATGGTCAATGATCACCTGATAAATCGACATGAGTTCCAGGTTCTCCCTTGAACGTTTTTCCAGAAGCGCCTCCAAATCTTTTTGATACAAACGGTTTTCAATCTCCAAATTCCTTTGATACGCGGCAATTTCAATGGTCATTTTGGTCTGTTCCATATCGATGGGCTTCAGCAAATATCCAAAGGGTTTAATTTTAAATGATCGCTCATAAACCTCCTTTGAGCTCTGCCCGGTCAGAAAAATGATGGCACAATTAAAATTTTCATTGATCTTTCTGGCTATTTCTATACCATCTTGATTGCCCCTAAGATGAATGTCCATCAAAATTATTTCGGGTTCTTTCCCTTGACGGCTTAATTCTTCTATCGCCCTGAGGCAAACTTCACCCATTGTAGAAGAGCCCAAAATTTCATAGCCAAAACCTTGCAGCTGCGATTTTAAACTGGCAGAAATTAGTAATTCATCTTCGACAATATATATGCTTATTGGTTTCATGTGTATATTTGATTTCAGCGGTCAAATGGAATATCCATTATTGACATTCTCGGTTAGGATGAAGGGTTCCCATGGATATTTCATGTGTTATAACAATTATTCAGGGTTTGGAACTGATCATTTTTAACATGTTGATTTCTTGTTCTTCCAGAAAACGCCAATGACCGCGAGGCAGGTTCTTTTTGGTCAAACCAGCATAATAAACACGGTCAAGTCTGGAAATATGATATTCAAAATGCTCAAATATACGACGCACAACCCTGTTTTTACCCGAGTGTAACTCAACGCCAATCTGCTTTTTATCAGCCCCGTCTCCAATAAATTCAATCTGATCAACTTTGATAAAACCATCATCTAGGGAAAAACCCTCCTCAATTTTAGTGTAATCGGCTTTCGTCAATGGTTTATCAAGTTCAACATGATATATTTTTTTGATCCCATACCGGGGATGGGTCAGCTTTTTGGTAAGAGTGCCATCGTTTGTAAATAACAATAAGCCGGTGGTGTTCCGGTCAAGACGGCCAACCGGATATAACCTTTCCCGACATGCTCCTGAGATTAGGTTCATAACGGTTTTTCTTTTTTCCGGATCATCGGTAGTGGTAATATAGCCCTTGGGTTTATTCAGTAAGACATATCTTGATGTTTCCCGTGTAATTGACTGACCACCATATTGAACCTTATCCGTAAGCCCGATCTTGGTCCCAAGTTCCGTAACGACCTTCCCGTTCACTGAAATGGCGCCAGCTTCAATTAACTTATCAGCATCCCGCCGGGAACATATACCCGAATTCGAAATGTATTTGTTAAGCCTTATCAGATCTGTTTCTTCTTTTTGCTCTTTATGCTGGACGAACTTTACCGGCTTCTTAAACTTTTCATTTTTCATCTATTCCTCCTCTTTTTCAAACGGCGGTTTGATTTTTATACCATCATAACGAACCTCAATACCATCTTTATAGGTGATGATCATGAACAGGGTCCCGTCATAGTTATATTTTACCCAATCTCCCTCTTTTTTCCCCATAACATATAAACCCTCATCCTTAACCTTCCCATTATCCCAAAAATAAACGTGCTTTCCATCAGGATTGTCTTCAACAAAGTTACCCTTAAAATAACAGAGACTGTCGCGCTTTTCGCCATTCAAATCCAGGTAATAATAATACCACATTCCATTTCGCAATCCATCCCTGTAAGTCCCTTTAATATAAGCATCCCCTATTTGCTCAAACCAGGGGCCCTCTTCATTTCCATTTACATATTCACCATCTTCAACAATAATGCCTGCTTCATCATAGGTAGTAGATAATCCATCCCGCTGCCCGTTATGATACGATTCATCTTTTAATAACTGACCGCTGTCAAAATACCATTTCCATCGGCCTTCTGGCTTTCCCTGCTTATTATATTTACCTTCCTGCTCTGTTTTCCCGTTGGGGTGATAATACTTCCATCCACCGGTCTGCTTTCCGTTATCATAATTTCCTTCACTCTTGATATTCCCGTCCGGATAAAACTCTTTCCATGGCCCGTCCTTGTTCCCATCTTCTTTGACAATCCCCTCTCCGGTAACCAGACCGTTTTCATATAAATAGGATTTTTCAATTTTTCCCGTTGAATCATAGATCCGCTTGAGCCCGTCAGGAATTCCGTTTCTAAACATGGCGCTGATTTTGATCTTTCCATTGGGATAATATTCATTCCGAATGTCGGGTTTTTTGATCTCCTGAGCCTCGGGCTGAAGCAAATCGTCAACATATTTGGCAATTGTTAATAAATCACCGTTTTCGGTATATTCCTTGAAATAGCCGTTCTTCTTATCATCTTTATAGGATCCTTCACTCCGGATCTTACCATTGAAATAAAAAATGTACCACTTCCCTTGCCGATGGCCATTCCCGTCTTTACGGTTAATTCTGAGCCGATCAACAATGAATCCCCGCTTATATTCAGTGAGCGTGATGATGGTGCCATCAATACCATATTCCCGTCCAAAACCCTGTTCCTGACCTTGAATAAAAGGAACATCCTGCTTTATTTTACCGTCAGGATAAAAATAGCAAGTATAACCTTCCTTAATATCATTCTTAAAATTTTCGCGAATAATTTCTTTATCTAAATAACTGGTTTTTAGTCCATTTTTCTTACCTTTCAGATAGTTGATTTCTAAAATCAGTTTTCCTTCTTCATTATAAAACTTCCATAAACTGTCTAACTCAAAATTTTTTCGGTTACCCTCAGCCTTCACTTTTCCGTTTTCATAATAGGATATCCAATAACCTTCCGGCCTTCCATTTTTAAGGCTCCCTTCACTCGATGTCTTACCGTTGGGATAAAAATATTGTTGCTTCTGTAATCCTGATAAAGTGTCCTGAGCAAAAGAAATTTCAGTAAAACCTAAAAAAAACAATAAAGCATTAATAAACAAATATTTATAAGAAAAATTCATACCGGATTTTTTATCTCTATTTCGATATTTCCAACATCCGCAAGATAGGCTTCTTTGCTTTTTCAATCAAGGTTGTTGATAATTTTATTTCAGGTGATTCATAGCGCATACAATTCAATAATTTTTCTAAAGTATTCATTTTCATGTAAGTGCAATCATTACAGGAACAATTTTTATCAGTAGGTACAACTAAAAATTCTTTTTCAGGGGAGGATTTTCTCATCTGATATAAAATCCCAGTCTCTGTTGCTACAATGAATCTTTTAGCCTTGCTGTTTATGGAATACTTCAAAAGTCCGGTGGTGGAACCAATGTAATCTGCCAATTCTAAAATAACAGCCTGACATTCAGGATGGGCAATCAACATGGCATCCGGGTTTTCCTTCTTCATACGAATTATTTGTTCTACCTGAATAATATCATGAACTTCACAGGTCCCATTCCATAACACCATATTCCTTCCTGTTAATTTATTGATATAACCACCCAGATTTTTATCAGGAACAAACACGATGTTTTGTTCTTTTGATAATGATCCAACAATTTTAATGGCATTACTTGAAGTACATATTATGTCGGACATGGCTTTAATTTCTGCAGTGCAATTGATATAAGAAATTACCATATAACCCGGATAATTTTTAATGAATTCCTTGAATTTATTGGGTGAACATGAATCTGCCAGTGAACAACCTGCTGATAAATCAGGAATCAGGACTTTTTTTTCAGGATTTAATATTTTGGCTGTTTCAGCCATAAAGTGAACTCCACAGAACACGATTAGATCAGCATTGGTCGATTGGGCATTTTGAGAAAGTCCAAGACTATCTCCTATGTAATCTGCTATTTCCTGAATTTCTGGTATTTGATAATAATGAGCTAAAACAACAGCATTTTTCTCCCGTTTTAATTTAAGAATTTCATTTTTGACATTATCTGAAGATTTTTTCATTTTTAATAATATATCTAATATTCTAATATTTATATTTATTATAATAGTTGTTCATTGTGTTCATTGATTTATTGACAAAAATTTTGTTTTGATTATAATCTGTTTTATGAACAAATTATCAACAAAATTATTTTTATAAGTATTTATATATGATTTTATTAACTAAATATTAAAATTTTGTGAATAGTAATATTTGTTGAAAAAATATCAATTGATGATTCATGATTTATTGTTAAAAGAAAATGAAAAAAGATTAGTTATTTGTAAAAAAACTTTGAATTGAAGTTTAATGGACGGATCAACCTGATTTTTTCAATATTTAGGAACAAAATTAATCACTTGTTAACAAATTGAGGTTAAAAATTTAAAAAATTGATACAAAGAAGGATATTTCTTTATGTTACATTTGTCCGAAAATTTATTAACAATGGAACAAAAGTTACCGGAAATTGTTATAGGAAGCGATCATGCCGGTTTTAAAATGAAAGAGTATATTAAACAATCATTGATTGTTAAAGGTTATTTTTGTAAGGATTTTGGAACTTTTTCGGAAGAAAGTTGCGATTATCCTGATATAGCTCATCCTCTTTCTGAGGCCGTTCAGTTGAATCAATTTCAATTTGGAATACTTCTATGCGGAAGCGGTAACGGTATGGCTATAGTAGCTAATAAATATAAGAGCATCAGGGCTGCTATATGCTGGAATAAAGAAACAACAAAATTAGCCCGTTTACATAATGATGCAAATATACTGATACTTCCTGCACGGTTTATAAGTTTGGAAGATGCGGTCAATTTTTCATTCCTTTTTTTAACGACTTCTTTTGAAGGAGGCCGCCATCAGAGAAGAGTAGATAAAATTACGAACAGTATCTAAAAAAAGAGAAATGAACTATTTCTATCAACGATTTTTAGAAGAATCAGAAAAAAAATCGTTCGATCCGGAACACCGGAAAAGATTAGATTATAATATAGGAAAGTATGATGAACAGGTTGCAAAAGGGAAAGAGCAATATCAGAATTTGGAATTGGCTAAACGGCGTGCTGCCAATCTGAAACATAAGATCATCAACAATCTGGATAAATATCTGGTCGAGTTTGAAAATAATTTCAGCAAAAGGGGTGGAAAAGTGATCTGGGCCCCAAATGAAAAAGATGCCCAACGTGAAATCATGCATATCATAAAAAAATCACGGGCGCAGGTCATCGTAAAGCAAAAAACCATGATCTCTGAAGAGCTGGAACTAAATGAACTTTTAGAAAAAAATAAACGGGAGGTGTTCGAGACTGATCTGGGTGAATTTATTGTCCAGATCGCGGGTGAAAAACCTTATCACATTCTTACTCCGGCGATGCACAAATCAAAAGAAGATGTTGCAAAGCTCTTCCATGAAAAATTCAATATGCCTTCTGATAGCAAACCGCAACAAATAGCGCAGTTTGTAAGAGAGAAACTAAGAGGAGAATATGTGCGGGCTGATGTCGGCATTACCGGGGCCAACTTTTTGATCGCCGATGTCGGCGCTGTTGGGCTCACCGAAAATGAAGGGAATGGCCTGCTTAGCATGTCTTTTCCAAAGATCCATATTGTAATTGCAGGAATTGAAAAACTCATTCCAAACCTTGAAGATCTGGATCTTTTCCTTCCTTTGCTGGCACAACACGGAACGGGGCAGAAAATTACCGTTTACAATAATATTGTTTTTGGCCCACGAACTGAATTTGAACCCGACGGCCCTGAGGAAATGTATGTGATCCTGCTTGATAACCGACGTACGGAACTGCTCAGGTTCAAAGAGCAACGACGGGCCCTTTCATGCATCCGCTGTGGCGCTTGCCTGAATGGTTGCCCAATATACCGGAGTATAGGTGGATATACTTATAACGCTACCTATTCCGGCCCTATTGGATCGGTAATTTCGCCACATTATTTGGGATTAAAAGAATACAGTCACTTAAGCTTTGCATCTTCATTATGTGGAAAATGTACCGAAGTCTGCCCCGTCAAGATCCCTTTGCATGAACTTCTTCTGCACAACAGGCACGAAGCCGTGGTAAGGAAATATACATCATATACATGGCGTACGGTTGTTACCGGATGGAAGATAATCATGCTGCACCGCTGGATGATTGATAAACCAAAAGCCGGTTTGAAAAACAAAATAATCAACCAGGTTGGCAAACAAATGTGGGGCCCGCGGCGGACCCTTCCCCGCTTTGCACAAAAAAGCTTTAAGCAGCAATGGAAAGAAAGAAACCCCTAAACAGCGTTTAAACCAGGGTATGATGGCGAAATGATCCTTTGCGCTTCATCATAATATGATCAATGAAAATAAGGAAAAGAACAGAAAATCCTATCAGTATACCCATTGATACATATTTGGAAGATAAGGCATTTTTAACGCCGCTAAAGATCATTTCGAAATAAGGAAGGAATGTATTCGACCAATATTCTTTTCCAGGTAACCAGTTCAGGAAAGGCAGATCAGAAGTAAAAAATATAAGGGCACAGATCAAGGCAAGAATAAGATAAGGAATGACGGAACGCAGTATCACATAGTATGGCTGCCTGACCTGCGCCATCTCCGGATCCATCCTGATTTTTTCCATTACGTTATCTACAAAGCCATCCGAAGGTTGTTCGGGAGAACTATCCTTAATCAATCTCCCGATAAAATCATCTTTCAACAAATCATCCTTTTCCATGACCAATAATTTTCAGATGCTTACTAATTTAATCGTTTTTCCATCATTGCTGATAACTCTTCATGCATTTTTTTCCGGATACGGTGCAATCGAACTTTAACATTAGACATCGAAAGTCCGGTAATGTTACTAATTTCTTCAATAGAATTTTCACCTTTATAAAATAAAGTGATTAAAAGGCTCTCGTCATCCGTCAAGTTTTGCATGGCCCTTTCAATCATAACTTTTTGTTCTTCAGCATCAATTTCATCAATGCCTGCTGTAAATTCGTCTTCCGTATAATTATGAATTATATAATTATCCATCGGGACAAACTCGAGTTTCTTTTTTCTTGTTTTGGAAATAGCCGCGTTGTAAACAATTCTGTAAAGCCAGGTTGAAAATTTTGACTTCTTTTCAAAAGTTTTTAATGATTGATAGGCTTTCAAAAAACAATCCTGGGCCAATTCCTCTGCATCTTCGCGGTTGCCTAATATTTTCAACGCAATAGAAAAAACCAGGTTTTTATGTTTGGAAACCAGGACGGCATAAGCCGAAACATCTCCTTCCAAAACACGATCTATATAATAAATGTCGTCCTGATTTTTCATCCGGTGAATTAGACGGTTCGTTGAAAATTTTGTTACATACTTTTGTACAAAGGTATATCAAAATATAGGGAATTGGATGTCTGGAGCTGAACTTCTTACTGGTATCCAAAATGATACGGACTTTGTAACCTGTGAATACGGAATGCGTCAAAAGAAACGTAAACGGAAAAACAAATCAAATTCTTACGGAAATGAACAACGAATTTTTAATCCCGATTTCACTCTTTGCCATGATATACGGCATTGTTTACCTGTTTGTCAGGAAAAAAGAGCGCCTTGCGCTGATACAAAAAGGTTCAGATGCAAAAATATTCGAAACCAATAAAAACCAACCCTCTTCTTTAAAATGGGGACTTCTTTTGGTGGGTATCGGTATAGGTATCTTGCTGGGAAAGGTGTTAGCTGTCTATACCACGCTGGACGAAGAACCGGCTTTCTTCTCCATGATCTGTTTGTTTGGTGGTATTGGCCTCATCGTTTATCACCTGATGGCCAGGAAAACCGAAGAACCACCTCACGGGAATTAATGTATTGTAATAAGCTCATCGTGCTTCCCCTGAATGACCTGGTTGGTCGTCAGGGTTTTTTTTGCTAAAAGGAAAAGATTGCTGTATCGAATATACAGGACCCGTTGGCAGTAACTTACTTTCAAAAAGAATCATTTCCTGGATCTGTTCGTCAACAGAAATTATGTTTTTATAATTTGATAAAACACGTTGGAAAAGAGTCTTATCGCGAAGAGATTTGATCCTTCCCAATGTAAGATGAGGTACAAGATTCTGTCGGTCCGTTTCAAATCCCGCCTTCATCAGATCGGTCTTGAGCATTTGCATGATATGCAAAAGTGGCTGGCCTGGTCCTATCCCGGTCCAGATGACCCTCGGGGCATAAGAACTCCCGAAAATTCCAAGCCCTGAAAGCCGGAGGGTAAAGGGCTTTGTTTCTGCTGCCAATTTTTCCAACACCGTATTGATTCGGACGATTATTTGTTCTTCTGTTTCTCCAAAGAAATGAAGTGTTACATGAATATTGTGTTCTTCAACCCACTTAATTTGTTCATGATATAAGGCTGATCGCAGGTTTCGGTAACTTTTAAGGAATCCGGGATCAGGATGAATTTTTATCGCTGTAAAAAGACGTTTCATATCAAAAAAGTTCTTAATTTTGTGCGCTTAACGGGGGATTAGCTCAGTTGGCTAGAGCGTTAGACTGGCAGTCTAAAGGTCAGGGGTTCGACTCCCCTATTCTCCACAAAATAACCTCCGGAATAGACTTACTTAAAAGCCTTAGGAGGTTTTTATTTTTTCCATCTTAAATACGGGTTTATCGATAAATAGGCGTTGTAATATCGTTTATCTCCGGTTACTTCTTTGGTGATCCAATCTGGCTTTTCAAACAAATCATCAGGATTTTCAAGTTCAATTTCTGCCATAATCAATCCATCGTTGTCTCCCTGGAATTCATCAACTTCCCATACATGAGCCCCGGCTTGAATCCTGGTCCGGATCTTTTTCACCTGCGTTTGGGTGAATAGCCGTAGCATCTCCAGCGCATCTTCAACGGGTATGGCATATTCAAACTCAGGGTGGGAAAATGTCTCCGATTTGCCTTTTATCGTCAGGAATCCCTTATCACCGGCAACCCTGACCCTGACTGTTCTATCCTCATCGATACTTAAATACCCCTGAATATACCCGGTCCCTTCTGGTTTTTCTACTCTGGACCATTTTTCCCTGTCAACAAGATATTTTCGTTCTGTTTCACGATTGTGCATATACTATTTTTAAGCAGGGAAAGATACAAAATTAATCATAGATGATTTTTTTATCAGTTCCGATTGGACTGATAACAATAATCCTGATCTACAAAATCATGCCTCATGGAAGTGGAAATTGTTGTTTTGCCATGTCATTAAAACTACGTAACTTTGTCCTGTTAATAAATTAACAATAATAACATGAAACCGACTCATATTGAACATATTGGAATTGCGGTTAAAAGTCTTGACGACAGCATTCCCTATTATGAATCTTTGCTTGGAACTTCTTGTTACAAAACAGAGGAAGTTAAAGATCAACGCGTCAAAACTGCATTTTTCCTGGTAGGACAAACAAAAATCGAATTGTTGGAATCCACTGACCCTGAAGGTCCCATCGGAAAATTTTTAGAAAAGAAAGGAGAAGGGGTGCATCATCTTGCCTTTGCGGTTGATAATGCAACCGAGGCATTACAGGAGGCAGGGCAAAAAGGATTAATGTTAATTGATAAGGTTTCACGAAAAGGGGCCGATGGCATGAATATCGGTTTCTTACATCCGAAATCTACCCATGGTGTCCTTATTGAACTTTGTAATAAATGAACAGGAAAGGGTTCCTTATTGATTTTAGTTAAAACATCCATATCAACAGCATTTAATACATTTATCCATGGCCATTGAAAATAAAATAACTGAACTTCTTGAAAAAAGGGAAAAAGCTAAATTGGGAGGCGGTGAGGACCGGATTAAATCCCAACATAAAAAAAGAAAGTTCACTGCCCGTGAACGAATTGATAAACTGTTAGATGAAGGCAGTTTCGAAGAATATGATATGTTTGTGACCCATCGTTGTACTGATTTTGGTTTGGAAAACGAACAGTATCTCGGGGATGGTGTGGTAACGGGCCGCGGTACTATTGATGGGCGCGTTGTATTTGTATTTTCCCAGGATTTTACGGTTTTTGGCGGTTCATTATCAGAAACTTTCGCGCGGAAAATCTGCAAAATCATGGATCAGGCCATGAAAGTCGGAGCCCCGGTAATCGGGATCAACGATAGTGGCGGAGCAAGAATTCAGGAAGGTGTTAATTCTTTAGCCGGGTATGCCGAAATCTTTATGCGGAACATAGCAGCATCGGGTGTGGTTCCGCAAATATCCGCCATTTTCGGACCTTGTGCGGGGGGGGCAGTCTATTCCCCCGCCCTGACTGATTTCGTGATTATGAGTGAGGAAACAAGTTATATGTTCGTAACCGGGCCCAAGGTGACCAAAACAGTCACCGGGGAAGATATTACAACCGAAGACCTGGGTGGAGCCTCTATCCATTCCACAAAATCAGGGGTAGCTCATTTCAGAAGTGAAAGTGAGGATGAAGGGATCCTGCTGATCAGAAAACTACTTGAATATTTGCCACAAAACAACCTTGAAGACCCTATTGCAACCGAATGTAAAGATCCGATTGACAGGGTTGATGATTCACTCAATGAAATCGTTCCGGCAAATCCCAATCAACCTTACGATGTAAAAGACGTTATCTATCGTATTGTTGATGAACAACAATTCCTTGAAATCCATCAGCATTACGCAAAAAATATTGTCGTTGGTTTTGCCAAGTTTAATGGTATTCCATGCGGGATTGTTGCTAATCAGCCCAATTTTTTAGCCGGTGTCCTGGATATTGAAGCCTCCAGGAAAGGGGCTCGTTTTGTAAGGTTCTGCGATGCTTTCAACATTCCCATTATTACCCTGGTGGATGTACCTGGATTTCTTCCGGGCAGTTCCCAGGAATACGGAGGGATTATCATTCATGGGGCAAAACTCCTTTTTGCTTATGGCGAAGCCACCGTGCCAAAAATAACAATAACGCTCCGAAAATCTTACGGCGGGGCTCACGATGTGATGGGATGCAAACAATTGCGGGCTGATATGAATTATGCATGGCCATCGGCCGAAATTGCCGTAATGGGCCCTAAAGGGGCTATTGAAATCCTGGAAGGTCGTAGGATCAATGAAATCCAGGATGCCAGGGAAAAAGTAAAATATGTTGCCGAGAAAGAACTCGAGTATAAAACAAAGTTTGCAAATCCGTATGATGCAGCAAAATATGGTTTTATTGATGACGTTATAGAACCCCGTAACACCCGGTTCCGTATTATCCGGGCATTGCAAACCCTGCAAACAAAAAAAGATAGTTTACCTCTTAAGAAACACAGCAATATTCCTTTATAATCCGATAAAATCTATTTTCTATGGTTCTTTGCGAACAGATTTCAATCAATTTTTCCAATATCGATAACCCGGCATTGATCATTACAGTTGTTGGTCTAGTAGCTGTTATTATTGCCCTGGCAGTTCTTGCCTTTGTTATTGGAAGGATTACAAACATCCAGAATTTTTTCGTCAAAATTAAGTTGCGAAAACGGGAAACAAAATCCGATCCTACTGAAGAAAAACCACTAATTTCAATCAGCGCCGACGAAAACGCGGCCATTTGTACCGCTTTGTATCTCTATTTCACGGAAATGCACGACGAAGAAAAATATGTTATGACGGTCAAGAAGGTTTCAAGAAATTATTCTCCATGGAGCTCAAAAATTTACGGGGTGATGAGCCTGTCGAAACGAAGATAAAATAAAAACCATGTTAAAGAATCACGCATGAAAAAATTCAAATTTACCATTCACGGAAATATTTACGAAGTAGAAATCCAGGGCTTTGAAGATAATATCGCTAAGGTTGAAGTAAATGGAACCCCTTACGATGTTGAGATACACGAGGATCTGAAGATGACGAAAACGCCTACCCTTGTTCGGGCTGAACCACCCCAGCCAAAAGGAAAAGAAACACGGATCCCTAAGATCCCGTCAAAAACGACCAACCTTACCGTCAAAGCCCCGCTTCCGGGAACCATCATCAGCGTGTTGATAAAAGATGGCGAAAAAGTCACTATGGGGCAAAAATTACTGACTATGGAAGCTATGAAAATGGAAAATAATGTATTAGCGGAAAAAGATGGAACCATAAAAGCGGTTCATGTGAAACCGGGAGATACTGTTTTGCAAAATGATGTTCTTGTTGAAATTGCTTAATATCTGCTGTTTATGAAAAGCCGAAAATTAGGAAACCAATCAGGATCTCCAATAAATAAACTATTTGTTGTTTTCGGGATCATTCTGCTGCTGTTTGTCTTTAAACCTCTCGTTTTTCCTGTTCCGGGACCAGATTTAAATAGCACAACCACAATACTGACATCAGAAACAGGCAATTCTTCTGTCACGGGGATCCAGAATGGTCTCGAAAAATTCTGGAGTTTTACGGGTTTTGCTAATTTTTATTGGGGCAACCTTGTCATGATCGTTGTAGGGCTCCTGTTCATCTTCCTGGCCCTCAAGTACGAATACAATCCTCTTTTACTCATTCCCATTGGTACCGGGATTATAGTTGGTAATATCCCTTTTCTACATGACGCGAATTTACAGATCGGCATTTATGAACCTGGAAGTGTACTTAACTACCTCTATTTAGGAGTGGCCAAGGGTATCTATCCTCCTTTGATCTTTTTAGCTATTGGAGCCATGACCGATTTTTCATCGCTTATCTCTAACCCCAAGCTAATGTTCTTGGGAATAGCATCTCAACTGGGAATATTCATTGCTTTTCTGGGAGCATTGGTTCTTGGTTTTCACCTTCCCGAAGCGGCAGCCATTGGAATGATAGGGTGCGCCGACGGGCCAACCGCCATCTTTCTTTCTTCCAGATTAGCCAACGGAATACATCTTTTGCCCAATGGGGATGTCGTAAAAAACCTGATAGGGCCCATCGCAATTGCAGCTTACACCTTTATGGCCCTGGTCCCGGTAATTCAACCACCGATCATGAGGTTGCTTACAACGAAAAAGGAAAAATTAATACGGATGAAACCCCCAAGGCAAGTATCAAAACGGGAAAAAATTCTTTTTCCGGTTATCGGTCTGCTTTTCACCACATTCATTGCTCCCGCCGCCCTTCCCCTGCTCGGTATGCTATTTTTCGGGAATATCCTGAAAGAATCCGGGGTCACAAAGAGATTGGCAACTACCGTTAGTAATCCTTTGATCGACATTGTGACCATCCTGATTGGCCTTACGGTTGGCGCCAGTACACAAGCAGACATTTTCCTTACTCCGCAATCAGTACTTATCTTCGTCTTGGGCGCTATTTCCTTCATGATTGCTACCGCGGGCGGGATTATCTCTGCCAAAATAATGAACCTTTTCCTGAAACCGGAAAACAAAATCAATCCATTAATTGGCGCCGCCGGTGTTTCTGCTATACCTGACTCTGCTAAAGTTTCCCAACTGGAAGGATTGAGGGCCGACTCCTCCAATCACCTATTATTGCATGCTATGGCCCCTAATGTGGCAGGTATCATTTGTTCGGCTGTCGCTGCTGGTATTTTACTTGGTTTTTTAATGTAATCTTATGTTGATCATTGGCATTGCCGGGGGATCCGGTTCGGGAAAATCGACGGTCGTAAAGCAGGTAATGAAACATCTGCCAAAAGAGGCTGTTACTATTATTCCACAAGATGCTTATTATAAAGACAACGGGCACAAATCTGCTGAAGAACGGGCTAAAATTAATTTTGACCATCCCACATCTATTGAGTGGAACCTTCTCATCCTGCAGCTGGAAATTCTTAAATCAGGCAAAGCAATTGAAATGCCGATCTATTCCTATGTTACCTGTGCAAGGTCAAAAGAAACCAAACGAATTGTTCCCTCCGATGTTATTATTGTAGAAGGGATCCTGATCCTTACCAACCCTAGGCTGCGAAAAAAATTAGACATCAAAGTATATGTCGATGCAGATGGAGATGATCGCCTGATGCGGATTATCTGGCGCGATATAGAAGAACGAGGGCGCTCCTTCCAGCAGGTTCTTGAACATTATGAGACTTTTGTCAAACCCATGCATCTTCAATTTATTGAACCCACAAAACGTTATGCCGACATAATTGTTCCCCAGGGTGGGCAAAACAGGGTAGCGATCGAATTGCTATCGTCCCGGATAAAAACACATATAAACCTGAATACGTTTGAAATAAAGTCTTCCGGAAAAAATAAATAAGGAAATAATTCTTATTTAAATCAGGTTCCGGTACGCATGGCTTCTACCGGATCAAGTCTTGAAGCTGAAAAAGCAGGTACAATCCCCGCAATTAACCCGATAATGACTGAAACTCCAAT
>Ga0172381_10001335_pt1 | contig 29292 bp, 24 predicted proteins | sample Leawel6488metaG_FD_119754 | JGI IMG/M metagenome (GOLD analysis project Ga0172381, IMG submission 119754) | Leachate microbial communities from a municipal landfill in Southern Ontario, Canada - Leachate well 64-88 metaG | ecosystem: Engineered > Solid waste > Landfill > Unclassified | place... | reverse complement strand
TTCTGTGCGTTCTTTGCGATCTCCCCGGCCGCAGATTCGGGGATCAGGCCATGCGCTGCCTCTGCCTGCGCCAGCGCGACTTCCGCGGTTACGACACAGGAAAACCGGTTCTCCTCGCTCCAGACGGCTCGCATTTCCGGTGTGCCGTACCGGTATTCGATGGGGTGGACTGCCATGAGAACAGATGGGTTGTATGGGAATATTAGATTTGAGCCTCTTCGTGCAAAACTGTTTGAGGCATATCCGACGCCCATAAAACCCTTCAGCGCCAAACGTATTCCAGCAATGGACAGTTTTGATCCTTTCTTCCCGTACGCGGAATACCGCCCCCACCAGCGCGAGATGCTCGCATTTGCCGCAGAAGTCGCACGCGACGGCGGGATTGGCATGATCGATGCACCGACCGGGAGCGGAAAGTCGAGCGTTGTTGCGTCCCTGCTTGCCGAGCGCAACAACCGAAAACTTGTGATCGCTGTCCGCACGGTCAGTCAGCTTACCACCTTTATCCGGGAACTTGCACTTGTCAAAAAAAAGCAGCCGAAGTTAAAGGCTGTGTACCTTGTGGGGAAAAAAAGCATGTGTCCCCTGGGCGGCGAAGGGGACGTGTACCGGCGCTGTGAGGGGGTAAAGACATTCTCGTCCGCGCTCATGCGCGAGCGGGCGGAGAAAGGAGCCCTTGTCCCAATAAAGGATCCGTTCATCGTCCAGCAGATACGGAGAATGGACCGCGAACACCCGATCATCTGCCCGTATTTTATTGCGAGCAGGATGTTCGTGCCCGGGGACACGGGCGGCCTCAAGATGGTGCCTTCGACAACGGTGCGCTCGAAGTCAGAGCGGGTGCTTGCCGATCCCGTCCGGCCGCAGGAACTGACCGGTTTTGCCGGCGACATCTGCCCGTACGAACTGATGATGCATGCCGCAAAGAATGCTGATGTGATCATCTTAAACTACCACCACCTCTTCGACCGCGAGATTCGCGAGCAGCTGTATGCGAACCTCAATGTCGAGTCCCAGGATGTGATGCTCTTAATCGACGAGGCCCATAACTGTGGGGATACTATCCAGTCGATTGAGAGCATCGGGCTTGCGGAAAAGGATCTTGAGCAGGCAATCCGCGAACTCTCGGGAATGAAACGCCACCATAAAGGGGCAGAGGCGGTGCAGCACGTCCTTCCCCGGCTCACCGGGTTTATCCGGGGACTGGTAAACTCGACAGAACCTGAGGACTGGTTCGATCCTGGTATCTTTGATCGGATGATCGTTAAAGGCTCACTCTGGAAGGACATGGACGATATCGTGGATGAACTCATGGGACTTGCCGAGACGATCCGGGACCGGAACCAGAAAGCGGGGGAATTCCGCGAGACGGCAATCGAGCGCCTTACCGTTTTCATGTACCGTCTCTCGCAGTCTGCCCACAATCCTGCGTACCTGACAATTTACAAAAAGACCGAGGAGGGGATCATCCTTGAAGTGAGAAACATCGATCCCTCCGCCCCGCTCACCGAGATTTGCTCGTCACACGCCTGCTGCATTATGATTTCCGGCACGCTCTCCCCGGTAGAGAGTTACCGGCGCCTGTATTTTAACAACGCGAAAGTGTTAACCCTTGCGCTCCCGAATTCGTTCCCAAAGGAGAACCGGCTCATCTGCTGCGCGACCGATATCACTACTGCCTATTCCCTCCGGCAGAACAAGGAGAACACGGACCGGATCGTGCGGTACATCTCCGCGTTTGCCGCACTCAAAAAGAACCGGGCGATCTACTTTCCCAGTTACCAGATCCTCGAATCCTACGCAGCGCTTGCTGCCGAAACGATCAGCCGCCGCAAAATTTACATTGAACCCCGTGACGCGGCGGGTGCCGGTGCCGCGCTCAACGAGTTTCTTTCCCTGCCTTCGCAGGGTGATTCCGGCATCATGTTTGCCGTGTGCGGCGGGAAGTGGAGTGAGGGTCTCGACTACCGGGGCGAGATGCTCTCCGGGGCGATGGTAATCGGTATTCCTCTTGCTCCCTATAACCGGGTACGAAAGATGGTCATCGAGTACTTCCGGCACAAGTATGGTGAGGAGGGAGAGTTCCTCTGTTATACGCTTCCGGCGATCAACCGGGCACTCCAGGCGCTTGGGCGGGTCCTGCGCACTCCTGATGATCGCGGGGTGCTGGTTTTCGGAGAACGCCGGTTCCTTGAAAAACGCGTGAAATCGGCGCTGCCGGTGTGGATACAGGAAGAGATGATCGAGTGCGACATCACGCAGTTCCGTGAGGTGATCGCGAAATGGAAGTGACCGGCGGGTCGTGCCGGCTCGGGCTCTGGCATGTCCATGTCTGGTGGAGTGGGGATACCATTCACCGTGTCCGGTTCGCTTCCACGGGAATCCCCGGCCCGGTACCGGCGCCGATCCTGAAATACTGTGCCGGTCATATGATCGATCTGTCCGGGCTGGAGACTATCGCATGCGAAGGAGAGACGGTATCCGCCCGGATCTACCGGGCCGTACGGGAAGTGCCATACGGGAGTACCGCAACGTACGGGGAGATTGCGGCAGGTGTAGGGACATCCCCACGAGCGGTGGGGCGTGCGATGGCGCACAACCCGACCCCTTTGGTCGTGCCCTGTCACCGGATCGTGGCGGCAAACGGTATTGGCGGGTTTTCTCCAGCAGTTGAGATCAAGGAACTGCTTCTCGCGCTGGAAAAGAAAGGCAGAAAACGTGCGGGGCCGTGATCACAATGTACGGCAGCCTGCCGGCATCTTTCGGTATCTCTAATTGCCATCCGAAAAAATACTGTAATAATTACTGAGGTATGCGATGAAGGTTCTGGTGCCGGGAGCGGTCGATCGGTCGGTTGCTGCAAAACCCGGCAGGTTCCAAAAATGGCTCGATGCATCGGTAAAAAGGCTTGTTGAGTGCATGGCCCCGACGGGTATCCCGGTTAACTCCCGTATTGTCGATTTTGAAATATTTTGTAAACCGGTGATGATTTCGGGAGTACCCTGATGCAATCTGCGATCATACTTGCTGGTGGCGAAGCACGGCGTGCAAATGGTCAGGAAAAATACTTTTTCACCTACGAGGGAAAGACCTTCATCGAACGGCTTGTCGGATCGCTTTCGGGAATCGTGGATGAGATCGTTATTGTCGCCCGCGACCCGGTGCAGTGCACCCGGTTTAGCGATTTTGACGGTGTTACCTGCATCAGTGACATACGGCAGGGTCTTGGTCCTGTCGGAGGACTTCATGCCGGCTCCCTTGCAGCGAAGGGAGAACTAGTCTTCGTATCTGCTTGCGATATGCCCTGCATCGATACGGCGGTGGTCTCGTACCTTTTCGGGGCCATTGGAAAGTACGATGCAGCCATCCCCCGGTGGAATGAACGGATGCTTGAACCACTTCACGCAGTTTACCGGCGGACTGCACTCCTTACCTATCTTGAAAGCCACACCTCCCTTTCCCTGCGTGCCATGATCCAGTCCTTAAACACCCGGTACATCCCTGTTGAGGATCTGCGTGCATTTGATCCGGGCCTCAGAACATTCATGAACATCAACAAACTCGAAGAACTGGAGCACATTAATCGCTCTTCATCAAAAGAGCCCGGGCAGCCGGTCCCGTAACTTCCCCGTCGGTTGCAAAAAGGTGAAAAACGGTACGGTGCAGGTAATCCTCTGCAATTTACCTTTTCATTTCCCGGATTCATTCCTCTAACATTATATGCATTAAGATTCACTCTAAATTATTGAAAGTACAGTGACTGGGAGGGGTCTCCCTTGTCGCACGGAGTGTACAGGTACATGGGACAAGTGTCATGGGATATGGAGGAAGTGCTCCGGCTCTTTATTGTTGCGGTAGCATCGATCAGTGCGATCCTTGGCACCATCTTCTCTCTCACTCATGGCATATCGGCAGTTTTCCCGTTTCTCTATATTCTTCCGATCATCTGTGTCGTTTATTTCTACCCACAGCGTGCAGTCCTCTTCGCACTTGTCCTCAGTATTGTCTATATCAGTCTTGTGTACATACTGGGGGCGTTTGATCCCCTCCTTATTGCCGTTTCCACCGCGTGGTTTGCCATATTTATCACCCTTGCCGTGGTAGCATCTTCATATGCAAACGGGCTTCTGGAAGAAAAAGCGCGGATCCGGCATATTATAGAGAATACCCAGGATGGTATCTTCTGCTTTGATCCCTGTGCCGCACGTATCCGGGGGATTAACCCGAAATGCGCGAAATGGCTTTTATATTCCCGTGAAGATCTGGAAGGCGGACCTGTTGGAACGGTATGGACGGATACGGATGCACAGCGGCGGTTCATGGATGAGGTAAAAGAAAGAAAAACCGGTGTGATGTTTGAATCTCTTTTCCGGCAGAAAAACGGCGGTATGCTCAGGTGTATTCTCTCTCCCCTCTTCGTGACAAAGGATACGGTGCTTTGTTCGGTCGTCAACGTTACCGATGCAAAGGTTGCTGACGAGGAGATCCGTCAGACGCTCGAAGACCTTGAACGGCAGGTGAGGGAACGCACCGCTCATCTTGAAAAGATAAACGAAGAACTTCGTGCCGAGATCATAGAGCGCCGCCAGCTTGAACATACCCTCCTGTCAAGGGAGCTTAAGGACGAATCCGGGCGAGACGAGGAGAAATACCCATGATAACTGACATGTCCCCGGTGAAAAAGCAACAGATTTACTGGACGGTCACGCTCATCATCACGATCATTATCACAATATCCTCGACAGTGTACTCCCTCTCCCGAGGCATTTATGATGTTTTCCCGTTCCTCTATTTCCTTCCTATTATTCTGTTTGTCTATTTTTACCCGGGCCGGGGTGTGCTCTTCTCGCTTGGGATCAGCACAGTGTATATCCTGCTTGTTTACTTTTACAGCGGTTTTAACCCGGATGCCGTGGCAATCTCCACAGCGTGGTTTGTGGTGTTCGTCACCATCGGTGTCGTTACATCATCGTTTGCTGCGGGACTCCGCGAGGAAGAGCGGAAATACCGCGGGATCTTTGAGAACTCACAGGCCGGGATATTTACGTTTGACCGGGATACCCTGAAGATCGCTGAGATTAACCGGAAAGGTGCACAGATGCTTCGGTACGAGCGTTCAGACCTTATCTGTGCTGAGCTGTCGCGCATTATACCCGATGCTGAAAGCCGGGACCGGTTAGTCCGGCAGATCCGGGAGCAGAGAGAAACCGGTGACCTTGAACTTCTTTTTACGGCTCATGACGGAACGATGCGCCAGTTTCTGATCTCTGCATCGGTCACCCCCGGCAATATCGTGATCTGCTCTGCTATCGATATCACATCCCGCAAAATGGCGGAACAGGTAATCGAGAGTGCGCGGGAAGATTTGGAGAGAAGGGTAAACGAACGGACCGAGGAACTTACACGAGCAAATGAGGAACTCACGGCAGAGATTGAGGAACGCAAGCGTTTCGAGGCAGCAATACGGCTCGCTAACCACAAACTTAACACCCTCTCCAGCATCACCCGCCATGATATCCTCAACCAGATTACCGCAGTGGTGATGTATCTCGCGCTTATCCGTGAAGCGGAGACCGACCCGACTCTCATGAGTTACCTCGGAAAGATAGCTGATGTCACCCAGATGATCCAGAAGCAGATACGGTTTACGCGCGACTACCAGTCCATCGGGGAAAGCGAGCCCCGCTGGCATACCATCGGCGCAACGATAAACGGGGTAACGGCCGGAATAGATCTCAAAGGCGTGACACTCGACCGGAATGTCGACGATCTGGAGATCTATGCAGATGTGGGGTTATCAAAAGTATTTGCAAACCTGATTGAAAATGCGCTCATCCACGGTAAACAGGTAACCGTGATCCGGTTTTCGTATAAAGTAACAGAAGGAGATCTTGTTTTCCTCTGTGAAGATAATGGGATTGGTATCCCTGATGGTGCAAAGGGGAGGATATTCAAACGTGAATATTTCCGCAATACGGGATACGGTTTGTTTTTGATCGTGGAGATCCTTGGTATTACCGGCCTTTCCATCAGGGAAACCGGTACACCGGGAAGCGGGGCCCGGTTCGAGATCCATGTCCCCCGGGGAAGTTACCGGTTTACCTCACGAAACTGATATGCCGGGCCTCTCCCTGATTGTATATGCTAAAAAAAGTTCCCCGCCCGGGGAGATCTTGGATATACCCGGCGAATGTTTTTTTGGTCAGATGTTTTTCTTCCTGCCGCTTGCGTCCCTTGTGTAATGCCCGAACTCACTCTTTTTGAGTTGATCCCCGGAAAAGACCGGCCCGTCCCGGCATACCCGAAGGCCGTCGGGGTCGATACAGCAGGAACCACAGATCCCTAATCCACACTTCATGTACCGGTGGAGTGAGAATTCTGTTCGTGCCGAGAATCCCAGACCCTCTATTTTTGCAAACACTGCCCTCATCATCGGCTCCGGCCCGCAGACCGCGATCCTGTCGTAGGTAGCAAGGCTGAGATCAGTCATAAGGTCGGTCACGAACCCGTGTTGTCCCAACGTGCCGTCGTCAGTTGCGATCAGGACATCGGTACTTTCGTCCAGCTGGTCGATAAAGAGCAGTTCTTTCTCGGTTCGTGCTCCCAGAAGCAGGGTCATCACGCAGTCTGATCGGGCAAGCGGCAGGAGAGGAGCCGCACCGACGCCTCCTGCGATGGCAAGCATCTTTTCGCCTCTCGTAAACCCGTTCCCGAATGGCCCCCGTATTCCCAGGGGTTTACCGGCTACAAGGTCGAACATAGCTTCTGTTGCATCGCCGGCTTTCTGGACCGTGACGCTGTTTGCCGAAGAGAGTGCCATGGGGATCTCATCCACCCCCGGCACCCAGACCATGACAAACTGCCCGGGTTCAAAGGAAAACTCACGATCAAAGAAGAATGTTTTAACCGAGGGTGTCTCGGTTTTAATTTCTGTAATGGAAACCTGCACTGGCAGCTGGTCAGTCATGAGCACACCCCACGATCTCTTCAGGGGCGATACCGCCTTTTTTCGTATACAACCCCTCCTTTATGGTCTCAAAGATCCCGATGTCACGCCGCACCGCACTGCCGATCTCGACCGCCTGCGCACCGGCCATCATCATCTCGATGACGTTGTCTGAAGTCGAGACCCCTCCGCACCCGATGATGGGGATGGTGCAGGCCTCGTAGAGTTCGTAGATACAGCGGACAGCGACCGGGAAGATTGCCTCTCCGGATAATCCGCCGTACCGGTTGCCGAGCACCGGGCGCCTGAGTGCTGTCGAGATACGCATGGCTTTTACCGTGTTGATAGCGACAATTGCAGTGGCCCCGCCACGCTCCGCAGCCTTTCCGATCCCGGTGATATCCGTCACGTTCGGGGTGAGTTTTACCCAGGTCGGCATCCCGAGCGCACTCACCGCGCGGGTGCAAGCTTCCACTCGTGCGGGATCGATACCGATTGCAGCACCGTAGCCTTCTGCATGGGGACAGGAAAGATTGAGTTCAAAGCCGGCTGCCTTATCCTTAAACCACCCGGCGACTTCGGCAAATTCTTTCGGATTCCCGCCAAAGATACTAACGATCACCGGTTTCTGCCCGAGTTGTGTGAGTTCCTCTACAAAATCCCGCGAAGGGTTCGGGAGTCCCATGGCGTTTAAAATACCGTCGTCAAGCACGGCAACGCAGGGGCCGGCATGCCCGTTCTTCGGCTGTGGGCCGATCGACTTGGTCACCACGCCTCCGGCGCCCCGGGAAAGCATCCTTGATAAGGATGCCCCGGTTGTCCCGAGAACCCCTGCGGCAAGAATGAGGTGGTTATCGAGTGCCACCCCTCCGACCGTCACCGGGCCCGTCATGAGTACGACCATCCATCACAAGATGGACGTGATGTATTATAAAGAGCATCTTTTTTAGAGGATGGCGGGTCTCCCAGTCGGTAGTCACTTAAATTCCGGAGCAGCATACCTACTACGGGAAGAGAAATGGCGCGGCTTGCGGTAGTGGGTGTCGGGAGGATTGGCGGGGAGGTTGCCTACCTTGCTGCCGCTCTGGGACTCGTCGATGAACTTGTCCTGTATGATCGTACCAAAAGCCTTCTCAAAGCTCAGGTGCTCGACATACTGCATACCGGCCTCCCGATTACTGTCACGACCGATGCCCATGATATTTGTGACGCCGACATCTGCGTCTTTGCCGCCGGCAGGCCCCGGACCCCGTCCGTGAAGACCCGGGCAGATCTCCTCGCCATAAATCTGCCCGTGACCCGACAATGCGCCCGGCTGCTCGATGGATTTTCCGGACTTCTTGTCACGGTGACAAACCCCATGGACGTGAATAATTTCCTCCTGCACCAGCTCACCGGCATCCCCCGGGAGCGGTGCATTGGGTTTGGCGGCCAGCTGGACAGCACCCGCTTTGCACTATCCCTCGAAAAGCGGGATCTGAAAGGCCCGGCAATCGTTCTTGGCGAGCATGGGGAGTACCAGGTGCCGGTCTTTTCCCGGCTGTCCGAACCGGTAGCAGAAGTCCTGCGCAACGAGATCCTTTTGGAACTACGCGGTGCAAGCATGGAAGTGATCAAAGGCAAGGGGGGGACGGTCTTTGGCCCGGCATTCCACATCGCATCCCTCATACGGATGCTGCTTACCGATACGCGGGATACTGTTCCCTGCTCTGCGATACTTAACGGCGAGTATGGTATTTCCCAGTGTTCGCTCGGCGTTCCTGCCCGGGTCGGGCGTGCCGGTATTCACGAGATCGTTCAGGGAAATCTTGATGCCTGGGAAGGGGCTGAAATGGCGCAGGCCGGGAAATTTGTCCGGGACCTCTGCCGTACGGTGGTGCCATAGGTTATGCCCGCACAGGTTATGAGATCCGCAGAAACGCTGACTGTCCCTGTTACCCTTGAGGGATCCGGCGCACTGACCATCGCGATTAACCAGGTGGAGTACAGCAACAGTCCTGACGGCCCGTTCATTCACATCTTTGGGCGGGACGCAGAGGGCTTGGCACACCGGATCGATGTGACCGGCTTTCTTCCGTACTTCTACGTGCCCGAGGATCAGATCGGCCAGACACTACCCTCGCAGGCAACGATCGAACCCGATACGGTATACCGTTCGATACGGGGTGAGAAACTCCGAAGACTATACACCGTCCGTCCGGGTGATGTCCGGGCTGTGAGGGAGAGATACCGGCATTTCGAGGCAGATATTCCCTTTGCGACACGGTTCATGATTGATTGCGGCCTCACCGGGGCCGTAACTGTTCCCGGTACAACCGTAGAGTACCATGCTCTTGTGCCTGCCGAAGTTGACGCACCAGCCCGGGTCTGCATGATAGATATCGAGTGCGAAGATGAACGCGGTTTCCCGGACACCCAGCGCGATGCGATCATCTGCATTACCTGCCATGACTCATTTGATGACGATTATATCACCTTTTTGTTCGGTGGAGCCACGATGCCTGTCGAGATCACGGAAAAGGAATCATCCGGTGGTCTGAAGAATGGCTGTTTCCGGAATGGCACCCATACGATCTGCACGTACTCCGACGAAATTTCCATGCTCAAAGCATTCGGTGCGTATATCTCCGAACGCGACCCGGATATTCTTTCAGGGTGGAACTTTGTCGAGTTCGATATGCCCTATATTACCGGGAGGATGGAGAAACTGGGGCTCTCACCGGTCCTGCTCGCCCGCCTTCCCGGCATGACCGAGAGAAACGCGCTTCGCGGCCGGGCGCTCTTCGATCTTCTCACCGGCTACAAGAAGATGCACTCGACCCAGAAAGAATCCTACCGTCTCGATGCGATTGCCCAGGATGAGGTTGGGGAGAGCAAGGTGAGATACACCGGCACGGTCTCCGATCTCTGGAAAAAGCAGCCGGCGCTCCTTGTTGAATACAACTACAAGGATGTCGAGCTCTGTGTTGCGATCAACAAAAAGGATAATATTGTCGGTTTTTACCGGGAGATCGCCCGCTATGTCGGGTGTCCCCTGGATAAGACGCTGAACTCATCAAGCGTGATCGATGTCTACATCTTAAGAAAGGCCCACGGGAAGTATGTCCTTCCCTCGAAGGGCTTTGCAAATGCGGAAGAATTCGAGGGAGCGACGGTATTCGAGCCGAGCAAGGGGGTCCGGGAGAACGTGGTGGTGCTGGATCTAAAATCGCTCTATCCGATGGCGATGATGACAATCAACGCATCGCCCGAGACAAAAGATCCTGATGGCGAACTGATTGCCCCCAACGGTATCCGGTTCAGGAAACAACCCGACGGGCTGACCCGGAGTATCCTCTCGGAACTCTTAAAGGAGCGGGACGCGAGAAAAACCCTCCGCAACACATTCCCCTACGGTTCGCCGCAGTATCTCCTTTACGATATGCAGCAGAACGTGCTCAAAGTGATCATGAACACTTATTACGGTGTCTCGGGCTACACCCGGTTCAGGCTCTTTGACCGGGAGATTGGTGCTGCGGTCACTTCGGTGGGTCGTGCGATTATCGAGCACACCCGTCGTGTTATCGAGCAGCAGGGCTACAAGGTGATCTATGGCGATACAGATTCCTGTATGGTGCAGATCCCGCCGCTCGACCGGGAAAAAACTATTGAGACGGCCCGGATGCTGGAAAAACAGCTCAATGCGAGTTACCAGGATTTCGCACGGCGCGAACTGAATGCCGACACCCATTACTTCTCGATCAAGTTCGAGAAGATCTATGCCCGCTTCTTCCAGGCAGGGAAGAAGAAGCGATATGCCGGCAGGCTTGTCTGGAAAGAGGGAAAGGATGCAGACCAGACCGATATCGTGGGTTTTGAGATCAAGCGCAGCGACACCCCCCAGATCACCAAGGTTGCCCAGTCAAAAGTGATGGATATGATCCTTGCCGGGGCTGAATACAACGAGATCAAAACCTATCTGGGCGATATTATCACCCGGTACCGGGCCGGAAAATTCACTCTTGATGAGATTGGAATACCGGGCGGGATCGGCAAATCCCTTGACGATTACGAGACCGATGACGCCCAGGTGCGTGGAGCCCGGTACTCAAACCAGCACCTGCATACGGAGTTCGGCAAAGGGAGTAAACCAAAGAGGATCTACATCAAAGCCGTGACGTCAAAATATCCCAAGACCGATGTAATCTGCTTTGAGTATGCCGACCAGGTGCCAAAGGAATTTGTCCCAGATCTCGAACTGATGCTTGAAAAGACCATTGAGCAGCCGATCTCACGAATTATCGAAGCACTTGGCTGGACGTGGAAGGATATCGATCCCTCTCACACGACGCTTGCCCAGTGGGGTTTCGGGTGAGGCCGTAACTCCGCGTTCTCCCGGGTCTCATTTTCGGTCTCGTTTTTCGTGGCAGGTCAACCGGCTCTGTGAACCCGAGAAATGCCTGGTTCTTCCTGATAATGGAACAAACATCCAAAAATGCGAGGGATTGTCAACCCCCGTTCAAATGCTGCGTTCAATACCGGTCTTTGGCGACCCGTAAACCAAAAAATATTAATGCCGATTTGTGCAATGTGGATTCATAGACGGGGAATAAACGAGAGGAGCCTTCATTGGGCTTTTCTCACGTAAGGATTAATATCCGACGGTGTTAGTCGATGACAGAAAGTACATCTCTCTTTGGCGAACGTGAAGAAAGTTTTGTGGATTTCTGGCTGTTTATTATCGTTACCACAACAATCCTTGCGCTTCTCGTGAACATCCTCGCGCTCCATTACGGCACCTCCACTGTCGCTACGAACCTCCTCTATATCCCGATCGTTATCGCAGCATACTGGTACCCCCGCCGTGGTATCTCGTATGCCGTTGTGGTCGCTGCGCTCTACATCGGGCTGGTCGCCGTCATCACGGGCGGTGCACTGGGAGACCTTGCTGCTGCATTTATCACCTGTTTTGTCGTGATTGGCGTTGCCGCTGTTGTTGCAAGCCTTGCGCTGCATATGCGCAGGAACGAAGTGAAATACCGTGGGATCTTCAACCATTCCGAAGCCGGAATCGGTCTCGTGAACAGTGCTGATCGCATGATAAAGGAAGTAAACCGGCGTTTTGCCGATACACTGGGTTATGATCCTGCGGAGATTGCAGCCATACCCTTTACCCGGCTCTGGTCTGACCCTGCAGACCGGGACCATTTTTTCCAGCTTCTTTCCAATCAGGGAACTATAGAGAATCTTGAGACCCGGTTTATGACAAAGAGTGGAACGCCCCGCTGGGTTCTGCTTTCTGCTGGTGTACTTCCCGACGACCAGTTCGTCTGTACCATTGTGGATATTACGGCGAGAAAGCAGGCAGAGGAAGCACTCATCATAAAAGATCATGCGATCAGTTCCTCCATCAATGCGATTGCCATTATGGATCTTGATTTTAGGATCACCTACGTAAACCACTCTCTTTTAACAATGATGATGCACGTCGATGCACGGGAGATCACTCATAAAATTATGTGGGAATATGTTGCATCCAAAGATGGGATTGAGACGGTAAAAGATGCACTTCACAAGAAAGGCAGCTGGTTTGGGGAGATCCTTCTCTATAAAGCCAACCAGACTCCGTTTTACGTCCTGCTCTGGATAAACCTCGTGAAAAATGAAAAGGATAACCCTGTCTGCATCATGGCCTCGTTTATTGATATTACTGACCGGAAGCAGATGGAGGCGGTAAAGAGATCTGCACTTGAGCAGATCGAAAAGAATATCGAGCAGTTTGCTGTTCTCGGTGACCATATCAGGAATCCACTTGCCGTTATCGTGGGGCTTTCGAGTCTTGCTCCCGGGGAGGTTACCGACAAGATCATTCTTCAGGCCCGTGAGATCGACCGGATCGTCACGCAGCTCGACATGGGCTGGATCGAGTCTGAAAAAGTGCGGGAATTTATCAAGCGTTACTACATGGTAGGTATCCCGGACAACGGTGAGATCGGTGTTGCCCGGGGTATGGCCAAATAATCGTAAAAAAACAGCTCATTCTATCCATAAGTATATACTCTTCCGCCATTAGCCCGGCTTACCGGTTCACAGCCCTTATCCTCTGGAAATAATGTAATGTTCAGTCAGCGATGGCAATTATGTGTCCATCTTTTATGTTAAGGGACCCACGGGAACTTTCGGAAAAAGCGGTGATCTTGGAGATTTTTTTTTAGACGTCATAATTAAATCCTTAATCGTATCTAAGGGTGCGTTCCCCCGTGTTTTAGCCGTTCATTGAGTTTTTTTACCTGTTCGCGGAGTGCAATCGCCCGCTCGAAGTCAAGGTTATCTGCCGCATCCCGCATCTGCTTTTCCAGTTCGATGACAACGTTGGGGATCTCGGCCCTGGGAACATGTTTTGTATCCTCGATCTCGACCTCTTTTTCTTTTACGGGTTTTTTGATTGTCTGCGGAATGATATGATGACTCTCATTATACACGAGCTGCAGTTCTCGCCGGCGCTTTGTCTCGGAGATTGCGACCTTCATTGAATCGGTCATTGAATCTGCGTAGAGCACGACGTTCGCGTTCACGTTTCGTGCCGCTCTCCCGATAATCTGGATCAGGCTCCGTGCGTCCCGGAGGAACCCCTCCTTGTCCGCGTCGAGGATGGCGATAAACCCCACCTCCGGGATGTCGAGCCCCTCCCGCAGAAGGTTGATCCCGACCAGCACATCGAATTTACCAAGCCTGAGCTCGCGGATGATTTCGGTACGCTCTAATGTCTTGATCTCCGAGTGGAGGTAACGGGTGCGGATGCCCCGGTCGGCAAGGTACTCGGAGAGTTCCTCGGCAAGTTTTTTCGTGAGGGTTGTTATAAGAACCCGGTCGCCCCGGGCGATCGTCTTTTTGACTTCTTCTATTACATCGAGTGTCTGCCCCTCAATGGGCCGAACTTCAACAGAGGGGTCAACAAGGCCGGTCGGCCGGATGATCTGCTCGACAAGCTGCGTGGAGTGCTTTATTTCGTAGGGCCCGGGCGTTGCTGAGACAAAGATCACCCGACTCATGTACTGCTCGAACTCGTGAAATTTCAAGGGTCGGTTGTCAAGCGCGGAGGGGAGCCGGAACCCGTAATTCACCAGCGTCTCCTTTCGGGAACGGTCGCCGTTGTACATCCCGTGCAGCTGCGGGATCGTCTGGTGGCTCTCATCGATGATCATCAGGAAATCGTCAGGGAAATAATCAAGCAGGCAGTACGGTTTTTCACCTGCGTTCCTCCCGTCAAAATGTCGGGAGTAGTTCTCGATTCCCTTGCAGGAGCCGGTTTCCTGGATCATTTCAAGGTCGAAGTTTGTCCGCTGCCGGAGCCGGTGTGCTTCGACCAGTCCCAGCGTGGGGAGCACTTCGTCAAGTTCCGCTTTGATGGAGGAGATCGCGGTTTTCTGTGCACTTTCCGGGGTGACAAAGTGTCGTGCGGGGTACACGTAGAAATACTTCATCTCCTCTTTTTTTGCGCCGGTATTCTTGTCTACCTCACGGATCTTTTCAATAACATCCCCGAAAAGTTCGATCCGGATAATATCGTTGAAATACCCGGGAACGATATCGATGATGTCGCCCTTGACCCGGAACCGGCCCGGGGCGAGATCGATATCGTTTCGCTCGAACAGGATATCCAGGAGCCGGCTCATGATGTCGTTTCGGGTGATCTTCTGACCGACAGAGAGGTCAAAACCCATATTCCGGAAGTTCTCGGGATTGCCAAGGCCAAAGATACAGGAGACCGATGCGATGACGATTACGTCGCGCCGGAATGAGAGCGAAGCAGTGGCTGAAAGCCTGAGCATCTCGATTTTCGGGTTGATCGCAGAGTCCTTCTCGATGTACTGGTCTTTTGCCGGGATGTATGACTCCGGCTGGTAGTAATCATAATACGAGACGAAGTATTCTACCCGGTTTTTCGGGAAAAAGTCGCAGAATTCCTGGTAGAGATGGGCAGCAAGCGTCTTGTTATGGGCGATAACAAGGGTGGGCTTGTTTGCCGCAGCAATCACGTTTGCCATCGTAAACGTCTTGCCGGAGCCGGTAACGCCAAGAAGCGTCTGGCACCGGGCATTATCCGCCAGTCCATCCTTGAGTTTTGCAATCGCTTCCGGTTGCGATCCGGCCGGGGGAAAGGTGGAAACGAGCTGGAATTCTGTCACGGTGCTTTAATTGTTTTTGCCGGGATATAAAAAAGAATGGGGATGCGGCATGAAAATAATGCGGTCACTTCGGTTTATAGTGCCCCCACTTTGCCAATGCTTCCCTGAGTGCCTTTGCCTTTTTTGCCTTCTCTTCGAGTGTCACACCCTCCTGCCACGCCTCGATTGCCTGCATGGTTGCCCGTGCCCCGGCCCGGGTACCCTTCGGGTGGCCGTGGATGCCGCCCGAGACGAGCAGAACGAGATCCTTGCCGTAGATATCGAGGACATCGGGAACAAGGCCCGGGTGCAGTCCCCCAGAAGAGACCGGGAACGCCGTCTTTATGGAGCCCCAGTCCTGAGCGAGACACTGGTGCGGAACCTCTGCGATCTTTTTCTTCCGCAGCAGGTCGGCAAGCAGGATTGATTCGGTCTTTGTCCCGGTCAGTTTTCCCACGGCGGTCCCGGTGTGAATCTGGGTGACTCCGATAAGACGCATGAGCTTTGCAAGGAAGTACATCGTCATCCCCTGCTTCCTGTTCCGGTCGAATGCTGAATGGAACGCCCGGTGCGCATGGATAGCAAGGCCCAGGTCAGAGCAGTAGTCCCGCATCGTCATGACGCTTGCATTTCCTGCGACTACCACATCGATCATCGCGTAGTTCCAGCCATACTCCGCGAGCAGGTCGGCCCGCTTCTTCATGGTCTCCACATCGGCAGAGATATTCAGGAACGCCGACTTCTTCTCCCCGGTCTCTTTCTCCGCTTTATCCCGGAGTTTTGTCATATATTTCACCCGGTCCTCGAACCGGTTAAAGGATGTTGATGTCAGGTTCTCATCGTCTTTCACGAAATCAAACCCGCCCATCCATGTTTCGTACCCGACCTCCGCGTGTTCTTTTGCGGAAAAGCCGATCTTCGGCTTGGGCACCGCTCCGGTCAGCGGCCGTCCATAGACTTTCATCATCTTCCGGATCCCGTCCATCCCGAAGTGTGGCCCTTTGAACCCGTGAAGATATGCCGATGGAAGCGTGGCGTCGAGAAGGCGCAGGTTTTTGAGTGCTTTCATCCCGAAGATGTTTCCCGCGATCCCGCTCATCAGCTGCACAGCGTTTCCCTCCTCCCAGAGTGCGAGAGGATAGGCTATCTTCACATAGTCTTTGTCGAACTCAAACGCGGTGGCCTCCAGTTTTTTCATCCTTGGTGGCATCGTAAAGAGCGTCGTCCATGTGCCTGTCGAACTCTCGGATGCGATCCGGCCGGCTGCCTCTTCCTTTGTAATCCCCGCAGCCGGTTCAAAATAATAAAGACAGACAATTTCATCCTTTGCCGGCTCGTAATTCGTATCGACAAATTCGTTGTACCAGTCAATTGTCATAGTGTTTCCATACCTACCAATGCGTGCATGATTCAAAAATCTTCAGATAGTGAAGAGTGAGACCGCGGGTGCCGGTGCTCTGTTTTGGGATCACGATGCCACCGGGCTTCTTCCGGTTTACCGGCAGGATGGGAGTCCTGAATCCCCGGTCACCCTGCCGATTAAAGGATGAGCAGTTATGTCGGGTGATTGTTCTCTATTAGTTCCAGCGCAAAAGAGATGTCTTCGACAAGTTCCTGCAGGAGACAAATCTCCTGATCGTTGAAAAAACCGGATTCACCCGAGTAGAACCTCATCGCACCGATCCAGGCATTTCCGTTTCGGATAGGGATGCCGGCAGAGGAACGGTACCCGCGTTTGGCCGCCTCGTGCCGGTATTTATTCATGCGGGGATCTGACGGGATATCGTTGCAGATCGTTGGGTGCCCCTCCCGGATAGCAGAGCCGGTCAGCCCCATTCCCTGCGGGACGTTGTCAACCGTAATTGAGAGCTGACTCAGGTAACCTTCTTCGTAACCACAGGCTGCAACCGGGTGAACCTGCCTTGTTGCCGGATCCACCATGCCGATCCATGCCATCAGGAACTTTCCCTCCTCTACAGCGATACGGCAGGCCTCCTCGAGAAGTTCCTGTCGGTTTTTAATATGGATCACGGCCTTGTTGGTCCGCGAGAGGACCGAGTACAGCCGGTTGAGGTGCACGAGTTCATCGTTAGCATGTTTGCGCTCCACGGCCCTCCGGATTGTGTGGCTCAGTTCGGCAAACTGCGCTTTTGGATCGCCCCCTTTCTGGATATAGTGATCCGCGCCGCTGTTGAGTGCTTCAATCACGACATCCTCCCTCCCTTTCCCGGTAAAGATAATGAAAGGCAGCACAGGGTATTCTGACCGGATTCTCCGGAGGAATGCAAGGCCGTCCATGACCGGCATCTGGTAATCGGAGATGATCACATCATAGGAAGTGGATTGGATTTTTATGAGAGCCTCTGGTGCCGACAGGGCCGTGTCAACCTGGATATCTCCGGCCCGTTCAAGAAAGATCTTGCCGAGGTCAAGCAATGCAGGTTCGTCATCAACGTACAGGGCAGAAATCATGGCAGGTATTTTCCCGGGTACTTCGATGGGTACTATTATTGATTATCCTTAAATCTGTTGCTTTTTTTAAAAAAGGTGATGTTGAGCGTATCTCAGGGATATCCCGGACTCTCTACCGGTATACCCGCAACCGTTTCACCCGGGAAATGGAAAGGATTCCTAAAAAGAACGTATCCTTCTGGTTTGTGCAATATATTTTAGGTCAACCGAAATCGTTTTAATTTAGGTTATCCTAATTATTAGTCATATGGCACAGGAGCAGGTAGAGGAATATCTCGAAGCAATTTACGATATTGCCGGTACAGAAGGCGCAGCAAAAACCACGGCGATTGCAAAATGTCTCAAGGTTGCGCCGGCAAGCGTGACCGAAGCCCTCCAGAATCTTGCAGAAAAAAACCTTGTTAATTACGAGCCCTATAAAGGTGCGAGCCTGACCGAGCATGGGAAAAAGATTGCAGAGACCATCAAACGCCGTCATCGGCTCCTTGAAGTCTTCCTTGCCGATGTGCTCCATATCAACCGGACAAAGGTACACGATGAAGCGTGCCGGATGGAACACTCGATTTCCGAAGATACCGAGAACGCCCTCTGCCGTATGCTCAAAGCACCGTCTCACTGTCCCCACGGCAGCCCAATTGCTCCCTGTGCCAAGGGAATCGGGAGCTGCAGCGAGTGCGATGCGGTGACCGGTTCTGCCATTCCACTCCCGAGCGAACTTCGGACATCCGCAATTATTCCCATCACGGATCTCGGCCCGCTGGAAAAAGGATCGATCGCATTTATCCGCGGCGATTGTAAAGTCGTCCAGCGGCTTTCTGATCTGGGCCTGACACTCGGGACAACGGTATCTGTAACCCGTAAAGCGCCCATGAACGGACCGGTCGAAGTGTTTGTGCGCAGGACAAAACTGGCAATCGATCACACTATCGCGGAAAATATTTTTGTGAATTCAGTGAAGGGAGGGACACCGTGAGCGGGTGTGGCGGGTGCAAAGGGTGCGACCCCAAAAAGGAAAGCGCGATAAAAAACGTGGATTACACCATTGCCCTTGCCGGTAATGCCAATGTAGGTAAGAGCGTTACCTTCAATCAGTTAACCGGCGTCGACCAGATTATCGGGAACTGGCCGGGAAAAACGGTCGAGCGTGCCGAGGGGCTCCTCCAGTACAAGGGCAAACGGATCCGCGTGATCGACCTGCCGGGGATCTATTCGTTTTCCACGTACTCGATGGAAGAACTGGTGTCGAGAGAGTATATCGCGCTCGAACACCCGGATGCAGTCGTCAACGTGATCGATGCATCCGCACTGGAGCGCAACCTCTTTTTTACCATCCAGCTTATGGAGCTCGCCCCGCCGCTGCTCGTCTCGGTCAACCAGATCGATCTTGCCGAGAAAAAAGGGCTCCTTGTCGATACCAAGAAACTCTCCGAACTGCTGGGAGTCCCGGTTATCCCGACGGTTGCCATCCAGGGTAAAGGCATTTCCAATCTTACCGAAGCGATCCTCGCTCTCGTGCACGATCACCCTGTCCCACCGGTCCTTAAATACGGCAGGGAGATCGAAGAGCGCATAGAAAAGATCGTTTCCCTGATGGGATCCATTTCCACCCCTTATCCCATCCGGTGGATTGCAATCAAACTGCTGGAACGGGACCGTGAAGTCACCCGCATCGTGAGCTCACAGGATCCTTCAGTTATCACTACCTCAACGAAACTCTCAGATGAGATCGAGGCGCTGCACGGCGAACCAGTTTGCGTTGTCATGAGTGCGGAGCGGTACCAGGTTGCCGATCGTATCGCGGCAGAGGTTATAACGGTCAGATCTTCTGATGACGGCTCAATCAAAAAGAGCCTGACCGACAGGATCGACCGGATTGCGCTTCACCCGTACTTCGGGTATTTCATGGTTCTTGCGGTAATTGGCGGACTCCTTATCTGGACGTTTATTATCGGGGCACAGATATCTGCAATCCTGACCGGTTTCTTCTCGCAGTTTGAACAGTACGAGCCGGTAATCAACGGATCTCTCGCAAGCGTGCTCTGGAACGGCGCATATACCGGGTTCGTCGCCGGGATTACCCTCATCATCCCGTATGTCCTGCCGTTCTATCTCATCCTGGCGATAATCGAGGATTCAGGGTACCTGACCCGGATCTCGGTGATGCTTGACCGGGGCATGCACAAACTGGGGCTGCATGGCAAGGCGATTATACCGATCATTCTCGGGTACGGGTGCAATGTTCCTGCCTGTTACTCGTGCCGGATCATGGAGTCCCCCAAGCAGAAACTGCTTTCTGCGTTTCTTGTCACTCTTGTCCCGTGCACGGCACGGACGGTCGTGATCCTCGGCCTTGTCGCCGCATTTGTGAACATCTGGTGGGCGCTTGCGCTGTATGCATTTGATATTCTCTTAATCATCGTTGCCGGGCGGCTGGCATTCAGGGTGATGCCGGGAGAATCTGTAGGACTTATCATGGAGATGCCGGATTACCATATCCCCTCCCTCTCTGTGGTACTCAAGCAGACCTGGGCACGCACCAAGTCGCTTATCTGGCTCGTTTTTCCTGCCTATATTATCGGAAGTGCCGTTATCCAGGCAATATACTGGGCAGGATGGCTCAACCCGGTCAACGCGGCGCTTGCACCAATTACCGTCCTGTGGCTGGGGCTCCCGGCTATCGTCGGGATCGCCCTGATCTTCGGTATCATCCGAAAGGAAATGACAATCCTGACCCTTGCCGTGCTTCTCGGGACGACCAACTTTGCCACGGTACTCACACCGGTCCAGCTCATTGTCCTCGCTCTCGTCACGATGATCTACATCCCCTGCATCTCCGTGATCCTTGCGCTTGCATCGGAATTCGGCTGGAAAAAATCACTGGCGATCACGCTTGTTGAAGTCGTGGCCGCGACGGTTATCGGGGGGATCGCATTCCGGGTGCTCAGCCTGTTTATGGGCTGAAGGCACACCTCCGGACATTCCTTTTTATTCAGGAGTTTACAAAGAGGAGACTACTCTTTGTGCTTTCCCGGGTATCGAAAACGCAGGTCTGTTATTTTTCTGGAGTACTCCAAAAGAAACGATCCAGAACAGAAACTGCTATGATAAAGACGGATCCGGGGAATCTCACACAGTGATGGTAGTGACCGGCACATAGGGAGCTTTTCCGGTCTTTGGATCGACGAGGATTGCAATTGTTCCTCCCGGGGTCCGCTTAGAGACCTGCGTGACCATCGTACCGTTATTATAGACTTCAACGGTCAGGACATTTCCATAATCATCCTGTTTCGTGAATGTAGCCTGCACGAGATCATTGGTGTTCTTTATTGCATAGATCTGTTCCCCGGTTCCACGCACCTCTTTGAGGCCCCCGGGGTTCCCATATCTCCCGTAAAAAGTCCCGTTATAGGTCACCTTCACCCACACGCCCTCTCCGGGAATCGCGACCGGTGCGTTTGTTACGATCGGCTGGGGTGTTGGGGTCAGGGTAATGGCCGGGTGATCCGGCTCGTCGCCATTTCCTGCAGGATGCAGGAAAATTATGGCCGCCCCGCCAATAACTGCCAGAATTACAAGGATGAGCGCCGCCATCGCCCAAACCGGAATTTTTCCTGGTTGTGGTGCCGGTGGCTGAAGGGCTGGAACCTGTACTGACGGCGGGGATTTTTCCTGTGGCGTATCTGGAGCAGTTAAAGGGTCGGTACCCGAAAGCACCGGGAAAACAACTGTATCGGGTAATCCTGTCTGTTCTCTGGACTCGGACCGGGAGAGGTCGTCATATTTCGCATGATCCGGTACAATCCCCCCAGCGGGTTCGGGCATTTCTTCGGGCAAAAACGGTTCGCCACTTTCTTTGCCCCCCGACAATGTATCCGGCTCCTCTGCTAGGTCTACAACTCTTTTTTCCGGAACGGGTGTTTCAGTTTTCTCATCCCCGGGAAGTACCGGTTCTTCTTCAGGAACCTGAAACTCTTCTTTTTCCGGGCATCTATCCGGCGTGGCCGGAACTGAAAATTCCTGTCCCTCCTTTGCCCCCCGTGGCACCAGCTCATCAAAGGGTGTTGCCGGAACGCTTACCGGATCCGGCCTTCCGATAGTTTTAACCGGTTCCATTTCCTGAACCGGTGTTGGGGAATTCACCTCCAAGGTAAGCGCCGGGCCGGGAACATCAGTGTTCTCTCGGGGAGCATCTGCATCAGCCAGTTCGGCAGGTTTCGGGGATAATTCAATGCTATTCCCTTCGAAAACAGGATCCGGTGACGGCAGTTCGGTTTCACAATCCGGTGCGGGACAAATACCCTCTTCAGAGTCGGCAAGATTATCCGACTCTGACTCGACACCCGGATTCTCCGGCGTTTCCCATACCGTATCCTGAATATCTGATAGCAGTTTTTCAGATGGCCGGGGAATTTCGTGTGCTACCTGCGAGTGGGGCAGTGGCATCTCGGGGGCTACGAACCGGCGAACCGTGGAGTTCATGCCCCGGGGTTTTGCCGGGACCTGTTGTTTTCCGGAGGCCGGCACAGGTTCCTGTCGGACAGACACAATATGCTCAATGAGTTTTTTTACCCAGTTATCGCACTCCCCGGCCCGGTCCTCATAGGGCTGCTGGGAAAAAATAAGATCAATGGATCTTGAATCCTCAAGACCGATAGGGTCGATAATTGCCAGGGTGATAAACGGCTCGCGCGCCGGTGTAGTTCCTCCCTTTACGGAAAGAATGGTGGCAAACGGGATCACCTGAGGCTGGTCGCCGGTATGGCCGCTGTCGACAAGGGCAAGACGCTGGCTGGTGAGGATAACATCGTACTCGATATCATCGAGCAGCACCCGATCCGTTGTCAGGATAATGGATTCACCGCTTTTCAGGTACGGGCCGGCCAAACGTATGCACTCTCCGGATCCATTTTCGTTGTTGGTAGTGATATGCTTTTTAGGTGCACTTCTTCTTTGACCGGTTATTTGCCGATGGATTCGGTAAGACCCAAACGTGAGAGATCTTCATGGTGGAATCCCACGATATCATCAGTACCTCAACAAAGCTCCTTGTAAATTAATCCGGCCCAGCAAAAAACCCCGGGTGGTGCCGTATTTTTTTGAGGGGGAGGTGAAAGGCTTGTGCAGACCGTTATTATTTTGTAGTATTCTTCAACGGTGAGGATCTTTTTTTGAGGATCTCTTTAAGTTCACCAAACTCGCTTGCGGGATCCCCCCTCCGGCTGATGTAATAGTTGGCACCGGCATCCAGTGCGCTCTGGATTTCCTGATCGAGTTCCTTCCCGCTGTAGATGATGATACAGGATGTGCATCCCTGGCGGCGCAATGCACTGACAAATTCCGTACCGGTCATTACCGGCATGCGCCAGTCAGTTATAAGAACATCATATACACGCTTCCGTGCCAATACCAGCGCTTTTGCGACATCCGTTGTGATATCTGCACTGCAAACCGGATCATCTTCGAATTCAAGACGGAGAAGTTCAAGGATGTCCGGATCATCATCTACAATGAGAATTTTCGTCATTGAACCTGTTGTTCAGACATTGCCGGTTTTGATATTTAAAATGGTGATATACCAGAATATTTGGTCGGGGTCGTGTATTGAGAACGGTGAACGTGAAAAAACCCGTTCAGGATTCTTTGTGGAGGGTCTGGCGGTATGAGACCGGGGGTATGCTAATTTCAAACCGGGTCTCTTTTCCGTATTCCCCGGTCTCTTTAAGGGAAATACTGGTCAGCGAGAGGATTTCCCGTATTATAAAAAGACCCCGCTGTCCAGGGTCTTCCCCCCCGGGTTCAAGGATCCGGTCCTTGTTCTCCGGCCTGATACCGGGGCCTTCATATTCCACGGCGATCACAAATTTTTCCGGTTCTGCCCGTGAAAATACACGGATGGATGGGGGTGGACATTTGGCGTGCACCGCATTTTCAAATAACCGGAAAAACGCCCTTTCCATCTGGCAATCTGCATATACGTACAGATCCGCAAGATCAACAGTAAACCTGGTCGGGCCTTCGCTGAAGCGTGTTGCTGCTGCTGCAACAACTTCCCTGATGTTCAGCCACTCAGGAGGATCGGAGCCCAGATCCTTGAAATCCCGGGTAATGGTAATCTCGTCCCGTATGGCTTTTGCTGCCTGCTCCTGTCGTTCGAGGTAATCAATTATAACCGGATCTTTCTCTCGTTTCTGTGCCCGGCCCAGGTATCCCAGCATGACAGTAATCTTATTCTGGATATCATGGCGGGTGAGGCTTGTAAGCACATTGAGTTTCTTGTTGGCCAGGTGGAGCGTGTGTTCCATCCGGGTTCGTTCTGAAATGTCCCGGCAGAAACAGCAGGCAAACTCATTTTTGTGGTATTCCAGGTACCTGATGACCATCTCGACCGGTACCCGGGTACCATCCTTCCCGATCATAACCGTTTCGCGGGTTATGGTACCCTCGCGTTTGAGATTCTCCCAGATGTCGCCCCAGGTATCCGTGACCGGGCCGGGAACTATCTCGTTTAATGTGAGGCTGGACATACTCTCGTTCGTATATCCCAGACCGGTTACTGCGGCCTTGTTTGCATAATCGACCCGGGTATTGACGTTAACCCAGAACACCATATCAGCCGCGTTGTCCATGGCAAACTGGGTCCGCAACAACTGCTGTTCGATGGTTTCCCTGCGGGCCATCTCTTCGTATAACTGCCGGTTGATCTCACGGAATTCGTTTGTGCGGGCTACAATGGTCTCTTCAAGCATTTCCTGCGATTTTTTAAGTTTGGTGCGGATCAGGACGTCCTCCGTTATATCGATCCCGCAGGAAAAATACCCGGTCAACTGTCCCCGGTCATTGAACAGGGCATGATCCCACCACCGCTGCCACCGTGCCTCACCGTTTGCCATGATCGCCCGGAACTCGATCATGCCAGCCGGGTATTTGGGGCTTAACCGTGAGCGGTTCATACGAATCCGCTCTGCGTCATCGGCTGTTGAGAGGTGCTTGAACGACCTCCCGATGAGATCTTCACGTGACCGGGCTATCGCATGGCAATAGGGTTCGTTAACGTACTGGATAATGCCTTCCGGACTGTACCGCACGGCATATTCCATTTGTTTATCAAGGATCATACGGAATTCCGGAAGAGTGGCAGAAGCGGAACCGGTTCCGGGAACGGCCGCACTTCCTTCGTCTACAATAACTGCCACACCTGGCTTGCCGTTCGTAAAGACCAGGGGTATCAGGTATAGATCTACCGGGGATTCATTTCCTTCAAAATTGATCTGTGCGTGTGCCCGCTGTTCTATACCTTTAAGTGCAGATCGAAATATCTGCTGGGCAGATCCGCCTTCAAGAGACCTGAACGGAAGCGTGTCGAAGGATTGCCGGAGCACCTGTTCAGGGGAGAGTCCGGTCAACCGGGAAAACCGCGGGTTATGATCTGTCACGAGGCTGTTCTGATCAAGGATAATAAACGGCTGTCGGCAGACTTTCCGGAGTGTGGATTCGGAAACGCGATGTGATATATAATAGATCTTGGAAGTGCCCCTCTTTCTCCCGTCGACCGATCCCTGGATCTGCAGGATGTCCATGTATTTTGCTACCGAGTTCCGGTTTATGTGGAGCAGACCCGCTATATCGGTGATACTCATGCCCTCCGGGTGCTGATCGAGTTCTTCCTTGATCCGGGAAATCACTTCCAAATACTCTTCCATGGTATGCTTCTCTATGTCCTTTTGTGTCCAGTGTCAGTTATGATCACTTAAAAAATATCGCTTTGCCGTGCTTATATGCCATGCAATTAACTAAATTTATAAACAATTTTACGGAAAATAGAAATTGCATAATTGAAAAGCATGGCAAAATGATCCCGTGCTGAAACTGAAGTAAAAAAGGGTGATTGATGTGATGCAAGAAGCAGCATATGTCGTAAATGTTGGACAAACGCATTCGGGAACTGCCATTGAACGCGATGGCCTTGAGGAGAATATCAGACTCCTGCACGAAATCTCGGAAAAACTTGACGGGTATTTTGCCATGCGGACACTGGGGGAATTCCCGGTTGAGGGTTAAGAATATGATGCCAGAGTGTTCATCCCACTACAAATATTCCCCTGATCAGGCAGGGTATGCATGCGCATATCCCTCGTGCACCATAACTGTTGGAAGGGCCCGTCTGCTCTACGATCTCTTACATTCCACGGGTATGGATAAAGCAAACGAGATCAAAGCGATGTGGTAACGCTCATGGAACCACAGATTGACCAGGTATTCAAGAACGAACTTAAGATCACCGATACGACAGGAAACCCGGGGGCTCTGGGGCTGCTGGCGTTCGGCCTGACGACCATTATCCTGAACATGCACAATGCCGGTATCTTCGGCATGGGCTCCGTGGTTTTTGCAATGGGAATATTCTATGGGGGACTTGCCCAGATCATTGCAGGGATTATGGAATGGAAGAAGAACAACACATTCGGGACGACAGTGTTTATATCGTTTGGGTTCTTCTGGATATGTCTGGTGTTCATGATCCTCATGCCCCTGTGGGGATGGGGGCCTGCACTCAGTAAAGAGGGAATGGTCAGTTTCTTGGGCTTATGGGGTCTGCTTGCGCTTGCTCTGTTCCTGATTACGTTCAGGATGGCAAGGTCAATGCAGGTTCTGTTCGGCACACTGGTGCTGCTTTTCTTCCTGTTGATCGTAGGAAATGCTCTTGGGAACAGCACAATCCTGGTGATTGCCGGTATAGAGGGAGTCATCTGCGGCCTCTGCTCGATGTACATTGGCCTTGGGCAGATCATGAATGAAGTGTGGAAAGAAACCGTTGTAAGACTCGGGTGATGAAAATGATTGAATTACAGGATTTCACGGAAATGTTTGAGAGGAATCCCCTTGCGCAAGCGATTGTGGAGGCAAACCTCAGGATCGTCATGGTGAACGATGCATTCTGCAAACTGACCGGTTTTAGCAGGGACCGGTTGCTGGCGATAAAGTTCAGCGATTTCAAGGACCAGCAGATGCTCAAGTACCTGAAAAATTCAGGTGAATCGGTAACAGAGGCCATCAGCTCCCGCCGCAAAACCCTTGGGGAGAGCACGATTGAGTCGCCCTCCGGCCTGCACGTGGTTCTCCGTACAAACATACCCCTTCTTAACGAGAAAGGGGAGGTAAAACTGGTCTATATTACGTACAATGAGATCACCGGTGTTGTAAAAACCCGTGAGTACATGGAGCACGAAGTAACCGAGATGAGTAAGCTCTATGGTAAGATGGCAGAGGGAGATCTGACCGTCCGCTACGAGATCACCCCGCCGGATGAGGATACCCGGGAAACACACGACCAGATCATCAAGCTGCGCGACGCAGTCCGCGGGATCGTGATCAACCTCGAAAAGAACATCGGCGATGTCAACAAGCAGATGGAAAATCTCACAACCACGGCTGATAATGCGAACCGGAGCATTGAGGACGCTTCAAAAGGCGTTAACCAGATCGCAAAGAACGCCGGGGGGGTCAGCGAGAATGCGCAGAAAGCCGCCGAAGGTGTCGACCAGATGTCCAAGGCCATGCAGGACATGAGCGCGGCTGTTGAGGAAATTACCTCAAGCATGGAGAGCGTTTCTACGCAGGCAAAGGCCGCGAATGATTCAGCAAGGGAAGGTGCAATTCTCGCAGATACGGTCAACAAGGATATGACCGAGATCACTGCCTCGACGAATAATGTGCATACGATTGTCATGGAGATCGGGAAACAGATGGCCGACATCAGCAAAATTATCGTCCTCATCCGCGATCTTGCAAATCAGACCAACCTGCTTGCCCTCAATGCGGCGATCGAGGCTGCACGGGCCGGCGAACACGGCAGGGGCTTTGCGGTTGTTGCATCCGAAGTCAAGTCACTTGCACAGGAGTCCCGGGCCAGCGCTGAGAAAATCGAGGAGATGATCACCCAGCTCAATGCCGCAACCAAAAAGGCGAGCGATGCCATGGAAGCTTCAAAGGAACTGGTCGGCAGGGGAGTTACCGCGTCTGCTGAATCACTCAATGCGTTTAAGAAGATCCAGACTGCCGCGGAAACCGTGGCAAACAGCGCTTCTGAAGTCGCGGCCGCCACTGAAGAGCAGGCGGCAACCACCGAGGAGATCACCGCAAGCGTTCATGAGGTTGGAAGTCTCATCGAACGGACCGCAAAGGAGGCCGGGGACGCAGCAGCCGCGACCGAGGAGTCTGCCGCAGCCCTCGATGAAATAACCCGGATGATCCAGACCGTCAGTGATGTTGCTGTCGAGGCAACGAACGCCAACCGCAGATTCAAAGTGGAATAACCCGGAGACCTGCCCATGACTGCAAAGGCAAGTGAACCTGTTGAATCGGCAAAAAACTCTGCCGCCCCCCAGAGTAATCTGAGTACCATTCAGGTCGTGGAGTTTGTGCTCGGAAACGAGCATTTCGCTATCGACCTGTTCGAAGTCAAGGAAGTTGTCGAGTATACCACGATCACAAAACTTCCCAATGTCCAGCCGTATGTCCGGGGGATCATTGATCTTCGCGGCGAGATCACCCTGATAGTCGATCTCAAGCACCGGTTGAATATCACCGAAGCAAGCACAAAATCGCTTGAAGCATCACGGATAATTGTCCTTGACGACAAGATTACCAAATCCAAGATCGGGATTCTTGTTGATGACGTGACTTCCGTTTCCACGTTTGAGGGAAACCAGGTCGATCACACGTCTGCATCGATCAGCCACGAGGACACTGCGATTATCGGGATTATCAAGCGCAAAATCAAGGTTAAGGACAAGGAGATCAACGAACTGATCATCTGGATCGATATCAAGAAACTGCTTGATGATATCGATTCCACCCTTTGATCTCCTCGTCGTCCCCATATGCAATGCCATCACATCGGGTTTCAGGAATGCCGGCCGGGATTTCCCGGTACACCGGCACTCCCAAACCATTTTTTTAGATACCCGGCCCGGCTCCCGAATTCCTCACCGGGTGAATATCCCGGCGTACCTTTGATATAGGAATCTGAAGATAAGGTTACACCGGACGATGATATCTGTATGAAAGCGGTGCTTATTCTTTCCGGCGGGATGGACAGTACCACCCTGCTCTACGATCTTATCCATGATGGATATGAGGTCAGTGCAGTCACGTTCGATTACCACCAGAAACACAATAAAGAGATCCCGTGCGCAGAAAAGACCTGCACAAAACTCGCGATTCCCCACAAAATCATCGATATTTCGGTTTTAAACGCACTTGCCCCGTCCAGCCTGACCCGGGCACAATGGGATGTGCCCGAAGGCAATTATGCAGAAGAGACGATGAAGCAGACCGTCGTCCCGAACCGGAACATGGTTTTTTTGAGTCTTGCGGCCTCCTATGCGATCGGCATCGGTGCCCCCCATCTTTTTTACGCGGCCCATGCCGGGGATCATGCGATTTACCCGGATTGCCGGCCGGTTTTTGTAAGCGCTATGACAACCGCCCTGCACCTCTGCGACTGGAACGATGTTGTCCTCCACGTTCCCTACCTGGATATCAGCAAAGGTGATATCGTGAAAAAAGGCCTTGCTCTCGGGGTGGATTACGCGAATACCTGGTCGTGCTACAAGGGAGGAGAGCGCCCATGCGGCAAGTGCGGGGCCTGCACCGAGCGGCGCGAGGCGTTTGAGCAGGCCGGCGCAGAAGATCCGCTGGATGATCGTCGGATAAACTAGCAATTTT
>Ga0172381_10001334_pt1 | contig 29330 bp, 34 predicted proteins | sample Leawel6488metaG_FD_119754 | JGI IMG/M metagenome (GOLD analysis project Ga0172381, IMG submission 119754) | Leachate microbial communities from a municipal landfill in Southern Ontario, Canada - Leachate well 64-88 metaG | ecosystem: Engineered > Solid waste > Landfill > Unclassified | place... | reverse complement strand
TAAACTATTATAAAAGAAAGGGGCAATCAAAACTGAAGCCGTTTTCCGATGCATACAAACACATGCGGTTTATGCTTTTATATTCTCCCCTATTCTTGTTTTTTATCCCCGGCTTAATTTTATTTTTTACGGGAACCCTGCTAATGGCATGGTTTTATTTTTATTCTCCAGAGGTTTTTGGGATTAAATTCTTTTACCATCCCATGTTTTTGTTTTCTTTACTTATGACAACCGGCTACCAATTGATTGTATTTTCAGGATTTGCTAAAATTTATTCCATAACACATCTTAGCGAGGAAAATGCCGGCGTAGAAAAACTTTTCAAATACATTACTATTGAGAGGGCAAGCATTATCGGACTTTTGGCAATTATTATTGGAGCTTGTATTTTCGCTTTTGTTTTATCAAAATGGATAAATTCCAGGCTTGGAAGCCTAGATGAAATAAAAAATTCAATCATAGCCCTAACATTGTTAACCATAGGGGCCCAAACGATATTTTCTTCATTTATGCTGAGCATCTTGGGCATCAAAGAAAAATAAATACATAAGGCATGATAATAAGCCACAAAAATAAATACGTTTTTATACAGCTTGACAACACTGCTTCAAGCACTATGGGCATAGAGCTAGTTAAAAACTACGGCGGTGAATCAATTTTGTGGAAGCATGCAAGGTACGAAGATTTTATGAGAATTGCAAACTCCGAAGAAAAAAAATACTTTATCTTCTCCGGCATAAGAAACCCTATGGACAGTGCCGTATCAAACTATTTTTTCCGCAAATTGGGATACGAGAAAAAAAATAAAATTAACCTTAAAAAGCATTTTTTTATAGAAACCACTCATGCTGATTTTACAAGTTATTTTAAAAAATATATTTCAAAAAATATTTATGAAAATTGGAAAACAAAAAAATTCCACAAATTAGGATTTGTGTACAAATACGAAAATATCCAGACTGATTTCTCCAAGATTCTAGAGATAATAGGCGAAAAACAAAAAAGGCCCTTGCCCATATTGAATACTACGCCAGAGAAAGAAAAAAACTATGAATTTTATTATCCAGAAGAAATACAGGGCATAGCAAAAATTATTTTTAGAGATTTTATGAAAAAATGGGATTACAGCTTTCCTAATAGCTGGAGAGAACCCAGCTTCAAAGAAAAAATTCTAGTACAGGCGGTTCTTTATTCTAAATTTTTCCTACAAAAAAAATGGCATATGCTCATCGACCATCCGTTAATATATAAAAAATATCACAAAATAACAACTATTTAAGACGGTCGACAGGAGATCAAAGAAAAGTAATATGTACAAAATATTTTGGCTGACAGGGCTTCCCTGTTCTGGCAAAACAACAATTGCAAAAAAGCTGGCAAAGCATATCCATGCTGAAATTTTAGACGGGGACGACATTAGAAAAATCATCCAAAATAATGATTTTTCCCGAGAAGGACGGAAAGACCACATGATGTCTGTGGCTGAATTTGCTTCAATTTTGAGCAAATATAATAATGTTATAGTGGCTCTTGTCTCTCCGTTAAAAGACGTACGAGACGAAATAAAAAAATTATATCCTAATTTAATAGAAATATTTATTTACGCTGACTTAGATACCTGCAAAAAGAGGGACATTAAGGGCATGTATAAATTGGCCGTAGAAGGGAAAATTAAAAATTTCACAGGCGTTGATGGAGTTTACGAAGAACCGGATGCTAAAACTACAAAAGTTGACACCACAAAAACAACTGTCGAAGAATGTGTTAAAAAAATCTTAAATACGCATCATACACCCAAAAAATATTCTTTATTTATAGGCAGGTGGCAGCCATTGCATGAGGGGCATTTGGCATTATTCGATAGAATGCGTAAAGAAGGCAGGCAAATCCTAATCGGCATAAGAAACACCGGAATCGACAAAAACAACCCTTATTCTGTGCAAGAACGCATCGATATGTTAAAAAAACAGGTTCCGGACGCCGAAATCACCGTTATCCCAGATATTGAGGCTGTTTGTTACGGCAGAAAAGTTGGATATGAAATCAAAGAAATAAAATTGGACGAAAACCTGGAAAAAATCTCCGCTACAGACATCAGAAATAAAACACTAAAAATATAACAAATAAATTCGCAATACTTTTGTCGATTGCACTAATCTTCCAAATAAAAACCATGATTTTAGAATTTTTTTTAGCAATATCTGGAGCCGTAATTTTTCTTTTAACCGGGGCAAGCGCAAGCTATCTTTTATTCCCCAGGTGCAACATAATCGAGAGGGTCGTTTATTCTATAGTTCTTTCGGTTTTTTGGGTAACTATAACTGGGTTTTTTCTATATATACTAGGAATCAACAGCCAACTTATTCTTGTTTGCATAATCTCTCTGCTTTTATTAATTTTTTGCTTATTTATTTTACGCAAAAACAATAAAAATTCTGACGAATACAAAACCTTTTGGAATAAAGATTTTTTGTTGATTATTTTATTCTCTGCAATAGGAACAGCCTGGAGATACTGGTTTTTTACAAGTATTAAAAATTTTAATTCCATTTATAGCTACGTGGGAAGGTTTACGGCTACCACGATTCCCGATGTCGGTTTTTATACCGGAATAATAAAAGACCACGCAAACTACGTAGGAACTAGTATCTTAAAAAAATTTTTAGATTATCTATATATAAATTCTACACTTTTGGAGACATTCCTTGGCGTTTTTATATATTTGGCGCTAATTTATCTCTTGTTCTTGGGTTATAGAAAAAGCAGGATGCTTGCAATAATTGGCGTAATGCTTATGGCTTTAGGGCCGATAGAAATATTTTATACTACAAGCTCCTTTTACGGACATCCTCTTGCCTATATCGCACTTTTTTTCTTGTTCCTTTATTTTAAATTAAATAAAAAAAATATTTTTTGGGTGGCATTGTTGTCAGCTGTTTACTGCGCCGTAACTTATTATACGGCTTCCATGGCTATACTTTTGGTTTCCTTTGGTTTTATCATAGCTTCGTTCGCGAAAGATTGGACCATCAGAAAATCTCTTTTTTTAACAACCAAAAATATTTTTGGGAATAAAAAAATGTTAGGTTTCTCTATAATCTTTATGTTCCTTGCCATTTATCTATTTTCAATGTCAAACATGACAATCTTTACTATCAAGTCTGCCACTAACTTAAATAACACGATTTTAGCAACACAAAGTATAAGATTTAGTTCAACTGAAAATATAGAATCTTATATCAATACGCCGATTAACCTTTCCAATTTTTATTTCGCAACCTTATATAGAGACCCAAAAATATTAGGATTATCTGCAATGAGATGGCAAGCTGTTTTTTTCTTCCTCTGCGGACTAACTTTTATAATATATCTAATCTTCAAAAGGGACTTTTCGCCTGAAAATCTTGATCTCCTACTCTGCCTAATCCCTATAGCCATTGTTTCTAGCGCTTTTTTCTTTATGAACTATCCTGCAAGGATTTTTGATTATTTTGCATTTTTCGGACTGCTAGCTCTTACCTTCCCTAAAAAATATAGCAAAATATTTGTGATAGCGGCCTTTATTTTTATCTTAACTACCTCTGTATGTGTAGCAAAGGACAAAAAACCCTTCTTCGAAAACTCACAAGGCGAAATAGACGCGACAAAAGAAATTCCAGCCTTTTTAAAAGGGAAAATATTTTCAGACGAAAAATTTGTAAATAATTTAATTTCAAACGGCTATTATGAAGTAACGGGGACCGATGATAATAATCCGTTGTTAATAGGATTATTTTATAGCAATGATGATGACCTTTTTTTAAAAAGTATACAGGCATTGAACGAGGGTGGTGTTGAATATATAGCAACAACAAAAAGAATGAGGGAAAAATATGTCCTCATGCTAAACTATCCCAAAATAAACCTCATAAACTCTGGCTTGTACGAAAAAAATCTTCAAAAGGTTTATGATAATGGCGACGTAAAAATTTACAGCACAACCGGCGTGAAAATGCCCCGTCCTCATGAAGGTCCATAAATTTTGAAAAATAAAAATGTTCAAAAAAATAAAAAAAAAGCTTGAAAGCAAGAGGACATCGAACAATGTATTCTGGCGGACGCTGGTGTGGATAAAAGATTTCATTTTTTACAAGCTAAACAGGAAAAAACACTCTTATATGGTTGTATGCAATTCTAAAAGATTTATGTTTGTGCGCGTATTTAAAAATGCATCTTCGTTCTTAAGAGATTTGGCTTATCGAAATGACCAAATATCCTGGGAGGAAGGAGAAGTTCAAAAAAAAATATCGTTTAGGAGATCCAGGTCGCAGGAATATAAAGATTATATTAAGTTTGCGGTTTATAGAGATCCTGTAGAAAGGTTTCTCTCTTTGTATAAAAATAAAATATTGGGGCATAACAAAGATTTTGAAGAAAGGTACAAAGAAGACGGCATAAAAAACTGCGACCTAAAAACATTCATTTGCTTTACAAAAAAAGAACTCAAAAACAAAATGGTGTGCGACCCCCACCTATTACCCCAGTATTTATTATATAAACGATCGGACGTTGATTACATCGTGCCCATAAACAAATTGAACTTGTTTATTGAAAGGAAACTAAAATGTAATGCCGACTTGAGGCTTAACCGTACTGATAATATATTTTTAAAAATAAGCGAAAGGGATTTTAACGAAATAAAAAAAATCTATTCTGAAGATTATAAAATAAAGCCGAATTTTTAATTTTATAAGACGATATTAAACACGAAATGAAAATAGCCGTATTCCATAATTTTTTAGACAATATTGGCGGGGCTGAAATAGTGGCTTTGACTTTGGCAAAAGAGCTGGGTGCGGATATATACACTACAAATATTGATAGAGACAAAATAAAAAAAATGGGATTTGAAGATACTCTCCCCCGGATTTATTCTATTGGGAAAATACCGCTGAATGCGCCCTTCAGACAGCAATTGGCATTATGGAGGTTTAGAAAATTAAACCTAAAAAGCAAATACGATTTTTATATCATAGATGGGGATTGGGCCATGTCGGGTGCGGTGAACAATAAACCTAATTTGTGGTATGTACACTCACCCATACGCGAAATTTGGGATTTATATAAATATACCAGGCAAAATACCGTACCCTGGTTTTTACGATGGATTTTTGACGTTTGGGTTCTTTATAACCGTTATTTGAATAAAAAATATATCAACGAAGTTGGTATTTTAGTTTGTAATTCGAACAATACCAAAAATAGAATAAAAAAATTTCTGGACAAAAATGCTATTGTTATAAATCCCCCCATTGAAACGTCCAGGTTCAAATTTGAAAAATACGGAGATTACTGGCTTTCGGTGAACAGATTAATAACCCACAAAAGGATAGCTTTGCAGTTAAAAGTTTTTTCAAAATTACCCGAAGAAAAATTGATTATTGTGGGCAGTTACGAAAAATCACGGCATTTTTTACAGTACGCTAAATACTGCAATAAAATAAAACCTGGAAATGTAACGATAAAAAGCTGGGTTTCTCAGGAAGAGTTAACAAATCTTTACGCGAATTGCAAGGGATTTATCACAACTTCAAAAGACGAAGATTTTGGCATGAACGTTGTTGAAGCCATGGCATCAGGAAAACCGGTTATAGCCCCAAACGAAGGCGGGTACAAAGAAACAATGATCAGCGGGAGAACCGGAATTTTAATTGATGATATAAATCCCCAAAAACTAACCCAAGCAATAAAAAATCTAGGAGAGGAGATTGATAAAAACCTCCTGAAATTCAAAAAAGAGTGCCAAAATCAAGCAAAAAATTTTAGTACAGAGGTTTTTATAAAAAAAATTAAAAAGCAGATAAAAAATGATAGAAAACGGTCCTAAGGTTTCAATAATAATACCTGTTTATAACGGCCAAAAAACGCTCGAGCAATGTTTAGATTCCGTATTGGACCAAACCTATAAAAATTATCGTATTTTTGTGGTAGATAATAATTCTAATGATTTAACAAAAGACATCATAAAAAAATTCGAAGTAAAAAATAATAAAATAAAATATCTATTTGAAAAAAATAAATCTGTCGGAAGCGCGAGAAATACCGGCATTAAAAACGCAGAAGGAGAGATATTTCTTTTCACGGATTCTGACTGCATTGCCCCCAAAAATTGGATTGAAGAGATGGTAAAACCGATCATATTTGAAAAGGAAAGCGTTGTCATGGGAGGTGGAGAAAATATGATTATTAACTACTGGGCGGAAAGTATTCAAAGAGGAGATGAAAATTACATAGAAAGGTGTTTGCGTGGCAAATATATAAACACTATTGATGGAAAAAACTTTGCAGCGGACGCTGGGCTAATAAAAGAATTACTATTTGACCCAAATATAAAAATGTTAGACGACTTTGACTTATATATTCGCCTTAAGAACAGAACAAAAATAAGATTTTTACCTAAGATAAAGGTGGCTCATTTCCATAAATGCTCATTCTTTAAGACCGCAAAAATGAATTTTGTTCGAGGATTTTGGATTAAAAAAGTTTATAATAAATATTCTGATAAATCAGAAAAAAATATAGTAAATTTCGAGAGCATAAGCATAAGGAATAATCTTACATTTCCCTTGTGGATGGCATTGCAATTATTTAGAAACAACCCGAAAAGATCATTTTTTATTTTTGTTTGCGAACTTTCCTGGAGAGCCGGCTTGATATTATCTTTGATAAAAAAAGATTTATGAAATCAACTGTGAAGAGAAAATGCGATTATCTGATAGTGGGCGCGGGATTGTCTGGAATAACTCTAGCTAATCTTTTAGCTACGAAGGGCGAAGAAATACTTTTAATAGAGAAAAAAAATCATATTGGTGGCGCATGCTATGACTACCTAGATGGAGGTATAATTGTCCAAAAATACGGACCGCATATTTTTCACACAAACAATAAAAAAGCTTGGAACTATCTGTCAAAATTTACAGAATGGATTCCTTACAAGCATAAAGTATTGGCATTCTATAAAAATAAATACTACCCTATGCCAATTAATCTGGATACCGTAAATTCTTTTTTTAATTTAAGTTTAAAAAGCGGGGCAGAAATGAAATTATTCCTTAAAAATAAAAAAAAAGTCATTGAAAATATAAAAAATTCTGAAGATTTGGCTATGTCAGAGGTTGGTAAAGAATTATATGGCGCCTTTATAAAAAATTTTACAAAAAAAACCTGGGGAGAGTGGCCTGAGGAATTAGATGCATCCGTATTGAAGAGAATTTCTGTAAAATATGATAAAAATGCTTATTATTTCAATCAGAAGTATCAAGGCCTGCCCAAGTCCGGCTACACGACCATGTTCAATAAAATGCTAGCTAAAAAAAACATCGCCGTATTACTCAATACTGATTTCTCAAAAGAAAAAAATAAAATCGGATATAAAAAATTGATCTATACCGGTAAGATAGACGAATTTTTCAATTATAAATTTGGCAAACTTAGCTTTAGAAAAATAAGCTTTAAAATTGAAAAACTGAATAAAATAAGCTTTCAGCCCAATTCGGTTGTAAATTATACCGACAATAGCTTTGAATTTGCACGAATTACCGAGTTTAAAAAGTTTCATAATACAAAGTCTAAAAAAACGATCATCTCCAAGGAGAAATACGACAATGCTGCGGAAGATTTTTACCCTATCGCAAACAAAAAGAACTTCTCTATTCTGGGCAGATATTTAGACGAATCAAAAAAATTAAAAAACGTAATATTTTTCGGAAAAATGGCTGAATTTAAATATTCAGATATGGACGATATTGTTATAGAGTCTCTCAAAAGATGTAAAAATCTTTAGGATAAAAAATTTATTTTTTTCTTTTTATCTGATTATAGATTTTGGGATTGTGTTTTTTTAGCAATAGCCCAGCTTTGCCAATCTGTCTGTCCGCGCTCAACATCAAGGCCTTGATAAAAAACCAAAAAACGCTCCATCTGAATAATTTCCAAAGCCGATTACAAATTATCCAGCGGAAGGATTTTGTTTGACCGGGGTATTTTCTAAAAAACCAGGGAACAATTAAAGATTGAATCAAATAAAAGTGCGCACGCCTGCATTTTTTAATTGATTCGGGATCCACTCCCTTTTCTTCAAAAAGATCAAAAACAGAGGGTACCACCTCTAGGTTGTAGAGGGGCATATATTTTCCCCAAGCGACCTCTATTCCACCATAAGTGCATGGTCTGCCAATATAGTAACAAAATTCGTGTAATGCATTTCTCATAAAAAAGCTCATTTGGGTTGCAAAAAAAGTCATCTTATCGGTTTTATTAAAATCAACGGAGAATGCCTTGATTGCTTTTTCTCTACGCCACACGTTTGAACGTATAGCACACGGCAACAGGCCAAGAATAGGAACAATTTCCGATGAAACCATATATTTGTCTTCAAAATCATCAACGGCTACTTTTTTTTCGACCCAATCAATTTCATTTGATTTTATTAATTTAGACGCATCAAGATTGCCCCAGCGATAGTTAACAAATATATAGTCTGTAGGAATACTTTTATCTTTAATTACATCTAGGACCCGATCAACAGCCCCTTGCAAAGGAATATCGTCATCACCCAAAATCCAGACAAATTCGCCTCTTGCAATATTTAACAACTTTTGCGCATTTTTTTCGAAACCGAGATTAACACTGTTGCGGTTATATTTAAAAGATCCCAAGCAATGAGCTTCCTCTACAACTTCCCGTGTATTGTCTGTACTGGCATTGTCTGAAACAATAAGTTCCACCGGCTCCTTTGCAGTATTTATTTGATCCAGCCAATTGTACAATGACAAACGAAGATAATGCGCCCGATTATATGTTGGGATAAGAATGGATAAGAGGGGTCTTGGTTGTCCAGACGAATCTGTATGCATGGCTTGCTAAATAACATCCGGCTTAAAATTTTTTAAATTTTTTCCTATGATCTCGTTGGGCTTTCCAATTCCAACCAAATGTCCAGCGCTTATCAAGCCAACCCTATTGCAATATTTATTTACCATTTCCATATCGTGGCTAACCAAGACAACGCATCCGCCGATTTGTACAATTTCTTGTATTTTTTTTACGCTTTTCTCCCTAAAATTTTCATCACCTACCTCAAAAATTTCATCTAATAATAAAATTTCTGGATTACAATGCATTGCAATCGAAAAAACAAAGCGTTGCTTCATCCCTTCAGAAAACTGGTAAATTTTTGTGTTAATAAATTTTGAGAGCTCAGAAAAAGTTACGATTGAATCAAACCTTTCATTTATTTCCCTTCTTGTCAAACCGAATAAAGAACAGCAAAGATAAATATTATCCCTCATCTCCAGCCTATCCTTAAGGCCGATATAAAGATTTATTAAAGAAATAATTTTCCCGTTTGCCGTAACTGAGCCAGAATCGGGTTTATATATTCCGGCTATAATTCTCAGAAGTGTGGATTTTCCGCTTCCGTTGTCTCCTATAATTCCCATTACCTCTCCGGAATATATATCCAGTGAAACGCCCTTCAAAACATCTATAACTTTCTTGGGCTCTCTCCCAGAAAACAAAGAAACGAACCTTTCCGTAGCGCTAAGGTTCCTATTATAGCCGATAAGAAATTCCTTTGAGACATTGTCAATGATTACTTTTTTTTCTTCCATTTTAAACTATATTTTTTCAGCAAGTTTTGTTTTTAATTTTCTGAACAAGAAAAGTCCGAGGGACATTACAAGCAAACTATAAAAAATTCCTGCTAGCAACAACCACGCGTCTGGAGTCCTAGAATATATAATAATATCTCTTGCGATCGTTATAAAATAATACATGGGATTTAAAAGGTTGGCATAAAAAAGGTTCGTCTGGCCTTCAATCGCATAAAAAATAGGCGTTCCTAACCATAGAAGCCTTACTCCAAAACTCCACACATTTTCTATATCATTAAAATACACTGTTAATGAGGACAGTATTAAAGAAGCCCCAAAAACAAAAACCATAAAAAATAATAATATAATGAAATAAAATATAATGCCAGCAGCATTTGCATCTAAAAACAGTATTACTGCGACGGCCACTATTAGCTCAAACAGATGCGAAAAGAGATTCTTCAATATAATGCCAAGTATTAATGATTCTATAGGGAAATTTATTGATTTTATTATCCATCTGCTTTCTCTTATTATTCTCACAGATTCATATGTACAATTTTGAAAAAAATTAAACATAATAATTCCGAACAGTAAATACAAAGGGTAATTACTTATATTTTGCCCAAGGCGATCATTAAAAACTAAAAATAATAGCGTAAACGTCAAAATAGGATTTAATAAATACCAAATAATTCCAAGATAGCTACCTTCATTTTTAAGCTTAAAATCTGCTTTTGCCAGACTTAAGCTAAGATTAAAAGTATATCTAGTCTCTTGCCAATGTTTTTTTACTATGCTCATATTATCCAAATTTTCCCATAAATTTATCAAAAACTGTCCGCATATAATCTAACTGCTCTTTTTTGATTCCTGGGTAGACTCCTATCCAAAAAAGATTATTCATTGTTAAATCAGTATTTTCTAGATTACCGTGAACGCGATATTTTATGTTCTCGTATGCCGGCTGTTTTAATAAATTTCCGCCAAAGAGCATTCTTGTTGCGATTTTATTTTTCTCTAAATAATCTACAATTTCATTTCTTTTAAATGGCGCGCTTTCCCTCACTAAAATCGGGAAACCAAACCAGGATGGCTCAGAATTCCTGCAAGTTTTAGGCAAAATAATATATTTTTTATAATCTTGTAAGTGCTTATAAAGAAAGACATAATTTTCCTGCCTTTTTTTAATAAAAAATGGTAATTTTTTAAGCTGTGCTACACCAATAGCGGCCTGCATATCGGTAATCTTTAAATTATATCCGATATGCGAATAAATATATTTATGGTCATATCCAAACGGCAATTTACCGATTTGCCAGGAGAATCTTTTTTTACACGTATCATCATGTCCGGTTTCGCACCAGCAGTCCCTCCCCCAATCGCGAAAAGACATAACTATTTTTTTTAGCAAAGGATTACCGGTTAATACAGCTCCGCCTTCACCCATAGTAATGTGGTGGGCGGGATAAAAACTGCATGTTGAAATATCCCCAAAGCTTCCCGTATATTTGCCTCTGTATTTTGACCCCAATGCATCGCAGTTATCTTCGATAAGCCAAAGATTATATTTTTTAGCTATTTTCAAAATTTTAGCCATATCAGCCGGATTGCCCAAGGTGTGTGCAATAAAAATTGCCTTAGTCTTCCTAGAAACCGCTTCTTCAATATCGCTCGGATTAACATTGTAGGTTCCCACCTCAACGTCTAAAAAAACAGGAGTTAAATTATTTTGCAAAATTGGATTTAATGTTGTTGGAAAACCGCAAGCAACTGTAATAACCTCGTCTCCTGGTTTTAATTGCCTTTTACCAAGTTTTGGCGAGGTCAAGGCAGAAACAGCCAAAAGATTAGCCGACGAACCGGAATTTGTAAGCAAACAATGCCTTACTCCCAGAAATTCTGCAAGCTCTTTTTCAAATTGTTTTGCGTACCTTCCGGCGGTCAGCCAAAAATCCAAAGCAGAATCAACCAAATTCATCATTTCTTTCTCGTCGTAAACCCGGCCACCAAATTTTATTCTGCTTTCTCCGGGCATGAATTTATCGTTATTGCTCTTTGCTTTGTAGATTTCTTTTACTTTAGCAAGAATTTCTTTTTTAAGATTTGAAATTTTATCCATTCTATAAATTCTATGGCTACAGCCTTATATATACCGGCCCTTTTGCTTTATTTGTTTTAACTAGGATTTTTCTAGTTTCTTCCTTGGTTTTTGGGATATAACAATTGATATTTGGCAGATGCTTTAGAATTTTCAAATCCTCATCTTTTTCAATATTATGGCTGAATCCATAAAAATTATAGTAAGAATTACCTCCTACTCCAATAATTTTAACATTGGCATTATGGTAGCAAACATCGTTCCTCAGTTGTTCATAACACCTCATCGTCACAAAAGGAATCATTGAATATACATACGGCTTTTTCCCGGACAAGGCCAAGCCGGCAGCAATTCCCATCATAGTCTGCTCTATCACTCCGCAGTTTATAAATTGGTTAGGAAACTTTTCCATAAATTTTTCAAAATAAGAAAAACCAACATCACCCGTAAGTAAAATTATGTCCTCATCATCTTTCGCTGATTCAATTAAAAAATCAACAAACGTTCTTCTCAAGTTCTGCGATTGCTTTTTCATAATCCTTTTTACTAATACTCCAATAATGCCAACCAATTTTGTTTTCCATGAACGAAACCCCTTTGCCTTTTACAGTATGAGCTATCAACAGGCTAGGTTTTTTTTCTTCAAATGGAATTTTCGCTAAAACATTTTCAATTTCAGCAAAACTATGTCCGTCAATTTCCTTAACCTGCCATCCAAAGCTCTGCCATTTTTCTTTTAGTGGCTCCAAATTTAAAACTTCGTTGGTTTTTCCGAAAGCTTGCAGTTTATTGTAATCTATTAAAACAACTAAATTATCTAATTTATTATGGGAAGCAAACAAAGCAGATTCCCATGTGGTTCCGCAATCCATTTCTCCGTCCGACAACAAAGCAAATACCCTGCCTTTTTCTTTATTAAATTTTTTAGCCAGAGCCATTCCTAATCCGATTGGCAGTCCGTGCCCCATTGCGCCAGTGGAACAGGCCACCCCTTTTACCTTATGAGAAATTAAGCCCATATACGGAGTAACAGGTTCTCCTCTTTTATTAACCTTGCAATAACTATCTAAATCCTTTGATGAAAAATATCCCTTTTCGGCCAAAATAGCATAAACCGAAGCCGCTGCCCAGCCCTTGCTTAAAATAAATTTATCCTCCGGCTTCATTATTCCAAAATAAAGAACAGCCAAAATATCTATACAGCTCAAATTAGAACCTATATGAGAAGTTTGCGCTTCATAAACCATGCCAAGAACCTTTCTTCTTATTCCGTTAGCTATTTTTTTATAACTATTTTTTTTCATACAAACCGATATTATTTTTAAACCACTCAATATTTTTTGCAAGCCCGTTTTCTAAATCATATTTTGGCTTCCAACCCAGTATTTTTTTTGCCTTGGAATTATCAGCTACCCATTTTTGAGGTTCATGCTGAACCGGATTTACCTGATTATATTTTGGACTTATTTTAGACCCAGTAATTTTTTTTACAATTTTAACAACCTCAGCTATATTGCTTTGTTTACCGGTGCCAAGATTAAATATTTCTCCTTTGGCTATGTCAATATTTTTAATTGCCAAAAAATACGCCTCTATTAAGTCTTCGATAAAAATGAAATCTCTTACAAAGTTTGGTTTTGATAGTTTCATTTCGGTGTTTGTCAGGCAGGATTTTATAATTGTAGGGACAAGTTTTTCCTCCTCCTCAAAATAGCCATACGCCATAAAGGGCCTCATTATAACAATTGGAAATCCAAATTCCCTTGCGACCATCTGGCAGTACATACTTGTAGCGGCCTTTGTTACTCCATAAAATGTACGTGGCTCTAATAAGTCGTCTTCCTTCATCGGCCTGTCCTTTAATCCGTATTCAGAAGCAGTACCTGTACTGATAAAACATTCTATAGCCCTTTTGTCGCAAGCATTTATCAAATTTATTGTGCCTCTTAAATTAGTATCTATGGCAATATTAATATCCTGTTGATACCTTTGAAAAACCCCATAAGCGGCAAAATGAAGAACGATTTTAGGTTTAATCTTTGCAACACATAATTCAAGTTTTCTGCTATCTTTTAAATCAACATAGTGAATTTTTATTTTATCTTTTATTTTGTTAATTCTCCATAAATTTGCGCCAGATTTTTCTATTATATTAACATTATATTTTAAATCAACAAACTTATGGACAAAGTTGGCGCCAATAAATCCGGCCCCGCCGGTGATTAAAACATTTTTATTTATTATTGACATTTTATTTATTTTGTGTATTATATATATATCTGTTTTCTTCGCAACCACCATCATGAAAGGACTGCTCCATGTCTCAAGGCACCCCCGAATTGTTGAGAAGCCTCGGACAAATCAATCCGAATCTCCCGTATGGCACAGAGCTCTTTGACGCTCTCGCCAGAGTGACGGTTTCCGTAGCAATGGAGGCTGTTTGCCTCCGGTTTATTGCAGGCGCCGGCGGACCGCCATTGATCCAGGTATACCTGGTTCAGCGGGCACAGAACGACACGGCCTATCCCGGACAATGGCATTGCCCCGGCTCTGTCCTTCGTCCCGGCGAGGAAATCAACGATGTCTTCGCCAGGCTCGCCAAAAACGAATTCGGCGCCGGGCTAAAGTCGTGGCGATTTGTCGCCAACGTCAACCACCCCACTGAGGAACGCGGCCATTTTCTTTCGGTGGTGCATCTTTGCGAGCTGGAAACGGCTATCGGACAACGGGGCAAGTGGTTCCCTGTGAACAACCTGCCCGCCAATACCGTGGAGACTCACACACACAGGATTATCCCTGTGGCAGTCGGCGCATTCGTCGCTGAACACACAGAGGTCTCCGCGTAGGAGGCGCGTAAGCTTTATGCGACTCAACGGCACGTTCGTATTCTGAAAACCGAACGTGCTTTTTTATTCAATTTTCAAAATGATAATTTTTAAACCAATTATATGTTTCTTTAATCCCCTCTTCAAAGCTTGTTTTTGGCTCCCATACTAAAATTTTTTTTGCTTTCGACCAATCAAGGTATTGTTCCTGTATTTCGTTTTGCGCAGTATTCAAAATTTTATAATTAATTTTTTTTCCAAAGACAAATTCCGCTTTTTGTACGGTGTCTGTTACTGAAAAAATATTTTTCGAACCAAAATTAAATGCTTCTCCAAAATTCTTTTTATGGCCGGCCAATTTTATGCATCCGTCAACTATATCTTTAATATACGTATATTCTCTTATCATCTTACCGTCGCTTCGTATCAAAAGCTCCTTATTTTTTACAACGGCTTCTACGATGCCGGGTATTATTCTAGAAAAATTATGGTCTCCCGGGCCAAAAACATTGCTAAACCTTGTAATTAAAATAGGCAAGTCGTATGTTTTAAAATAAGCTCTGGCAATTAAATCCGCAGACGATTTTGAAGCATCATACGGATGGTCGCCTCTTAAATCAAACTGCTCTTTGTAGGGGAGTTCTTCCGATTTTCCATAGGCTTTATCAGAGGAAGTAACTATGATTGATTCTGTGCCCCCCATTTTTCTGCACATCTCTAAAATGTTTACAGTGCCCATAATGTTTACCTCAAATGCATCGTAGGGGTTATTATAAACCTCGTCTACAATTGGCCTGGCGGCCAAATGAAAAACAATTTTGGGGCTCTCTTTTTTAAAAATATCTGCAACCTTTTTGCTTCTTACATCGGCTTTGTAAAACTTTGCTTTCAGGTTTATACTATCTCTTCTTCCAGAAGATAAATCATCTATCACAACGACATTATGGCGCTGGCTCACTAACTCGTTCACTAAGTGGCTTCCAATAAATCCCGCCCCTCCTGTAACCAAAATTGTTTTGTTTTTTAATTTTTCCATACCTTCCACTGTGGATTTTTTTTCCAAAGATTATTTAAAAATAAAAAATCCCTATAAGTATCCATGCCATACCAAAACCCGTCATGCTTGAAAATAGCGACCTGTTTTTGGGCAATTAGCCTTGTTATCGCGTCTTCTATCATGTCTCCAGGTTCTAAATAATTAAAAAAATCTTTGTTGAAGACCATAAAACCTCCGTTGATATAATCATAAAGCATTGGTTTTTGTGCAAATTTTGTAATCAAATTGTTTTTATCTGACTTTAATAAGCCCCATCTGGAAACCGGGTGCACGCCGGTTACAGTAGCTATTTTGCCGTGGCTTTTATGAAAAGCAATTAATTTTTTAATGTCTATGTCCGCCACTCCATCCCCATAGGTAACCATAAAAATATCTTCTTTTATATGAGGCTTTATTTTTAAAACTCTTTCTCCATGCGGAGTTTCCAATCCGGTTTCGGCAAAAATTATATTGAAGCCTCTTTCTCCTAAAAAATAGTCTTTAATTTGTTCTCCTTTATAACCTAACGCCAAAATAAAATTATTAAGCCCGTAATGGCTGTATGTTTTCATTATGTGCCACAATATGGGCTCTTTGCCTATATTCACCATGGGTTTTGGCTTAAATTCGGTTTCCTCCATCAACCGTGTGCCCTTTCCCCCGCAAAGTATAACCGTCTTTATTTTTTTGGCGAATTTTGATTGCATACCTAATCAACCTTATATAAAATAAGTCCCTCCTGGCTTCTAAAAATTTCCTTGAATCCAGGACAGTCAAAGTTATACATATAAATATAATCTATTTTGTAGCTTTTTGCCATGTTTTTTTTGCCGTTGCAATCCAGGCTCCCGAATCTTAACAGGTCTGACCTGCTGCCAGGAGAAATTATTCCTTCCTTCCCGACTAGGGGATAATTGTCAGTTGCAACGCCGATTACAGTACCTTTCCATGGGAGGCTTAAAAACCTTTTGTTTGTTATGCCACTAAATATTTTGAGATCGTCTTCTGTAAGATAATTATTTGCCGGAGCTTTTGGATATGACTTTGCCCCATTATATATATTAGCCAAAGTTATCGTACTCCAGCCTTCTCTCTGAGTATAAAACGGCACTAAAATTAGAAATAATAAAAGCGCCCCGATCCCCGCATATTTTAAAAAACGTACACGCGCCTCAAGCCATTGCAACCCAAACCCGGAAATAATGGCAATAATTATAGAAATGAAAAACACTACCCTCTCGTATTCTATCACAAACCTGGTTATGGTGAAGGAATAAAAAATCCAGTAAATAATTCCCAGCGCCAAAACCGAAAAAAGCCACTTTTTCTTTTTAAAAACAAAGGGCAGGCCCAAAATAGCCAATAAAATTGCCCAAACAGGGATTATATTGTAAAAATTTATATTGGCTATATTGGGCCCGTAAAGCGAAATATAGAACACCCTTGAAAAAATATAGTTTACCGTTCCAAACAAAGGAGAAATCATTAAAATTATATATATCACCGGCGTAGCCAACAAAATGGTAATTATGAAAAAAATTATAGCATTAATATGATTTTTTATGTTTTCCTTAAATTTAATTGCCAAAAAAACTGCCAACGCCAGGCCGTAAAAAATAAACAATGGACCATAAAAAAATATTACTGGCAGAGACGCTGCCAAAGCCAACCAAAAATTATCCATTGCCATGAAACAAAAGCCAATCAAGCAGAATATTATCCCAAAATGTACAGGTATTAAATTCCAAATTCCCGGCAAGTTCGCTCCGCAAGTCATGTAAAGGACAGACAAAGAAGCGATTGCAGAAGATAATTTAGAAACTTTGCTTATTCTCAAAAATACATATGCCAAAATTATTATTAAAACATTAAAAAATATGGAAAGCAAAACATACTGCGTCAAAGGATTTAAGCTTAAAATCAGCATTATTTCTGCGGTGAAAGAATGGAAAAACATTTCCAAATTAAGAAAAAAACTATTGCTTAAGTCGTTCCAAAGAGGCAGAGAATGTGAATTTACAGAATGTTTTATTAAAGAAACAGCGTACCATTCATCTGAAAAATAAGGATAAGCATATTCCATATTCTTTACTTCATGATAAGAAACTGTGGTATCTGTGGCTAAATTTATCTTGCCCGTATAATTATAATGGACTTGCCACAAACTTAAAAAAGCAACTATTATTACCAAAATTACCACCCAATCTATTTTATAAATCTTAAATGAAATTTTATTCCTGTATTTCCATAAAAACCCAAACGCCATAACATCAGCCAAAATAATTGCCCATAAAATAACAGCACAATAAAACACATGAAAAAACTGCGTAAAAAACGCTAACGCAGTATAAAACAAAACTACGAAAAATATTACATAAACAAAACCTCGCTTTTTATCTTTAAAAAGCGTAACCAGCAAAAATGGTAACCCTAATAAAATAATCCCTATAATAGTCTGTGTCACATATAAGCGCGAGGTAAATAGATTTTTTCCCTGCCTGCCGGCAGGCAGGGAGGACGCGGGTGCCCCGCAGAGAGGCTCTTCCCGCAGAAAAAACTATTTTCCGAGCGCGATCTAGGAAACTATATTTTCATAATGATTCAGGCGTTCAACTGTTAAATCTGACCTCAACACAATGCAAACTGCGTCTATGTAGTACATGCCCTGCCATTTTTTAAAACCGGCATAAGAATTGGCATTCTGCAAAACCTTCCAAAGTTTTTGCTTGTTTATAGTATCTTCCGGGCTTCCATATTTTTCCCCAATTTTTGTCCTTACTTCCACAAAAACCAACTTTTCTTTTTCAAAAAATCCCTCACGGAGTGTGGCCACCAAATCTATTTCAGCATACCTTGTCCTATAATTTTGTTCAACAATTTTATACCCCTTTCCTTCCAAATACTTCCTTGCCAGCTCCTCTCCAATTTTTCCTACTTCATTATGCTGACTCATACATTTTTGGCTTGTATTGCAAAGCTTCAGCCATATGCGTCACTTCAATTTCCTCTGACTTATCCAAGTCGGCAATAGTCCTGGCCACTTTTATCATTTTCATATAAGACCTGGCTGACAGCTGGAACTTTAAGCTGGCCTGCCTTAAAATAGCCTCCACTTCTTCTGAAAGATTGCAATATTTTTTTATATGGGAATTTTTCATCTGGCTGTTTGAATGTATAACCTCACAAGCAAAACGGGCAGACTGCTTGTGGCGGGCTTCTATAACCCTTTGCCTAATTACTTCGGAGGGCTCTTGAAAATCAGAGTTTTTTTGGTTGTCTGAAAAATCAGACACATCAACGGGCATCACAGAAATATGCAAATCTATTCTGTCTAAAGTGGGCCCTGAAATTCTTTTTTGATATTTGCTTATTTGATTCTGGCTACAAGTACAATTTTTCTTTGGGTGCATAGAATATCCGCATGGGCAGGGGTTGGCGGAAGCCACCAGCATAAAATCCGCTGGATAAACCACTCTTTGTTTGCTTCTTGAAATAGTAAGTTTGCCGTCTTCTAAGGGCTGGCGCATTGCCTCCATTATAGATCTTGGAAATTCATTGAATTCATCTAGAAATAATACTCCCCTATGAGCTAAACTTATTTCTCCTGGCTGAGGTTTACTTCCTCCTCCTACAAGCCCGACTACTGAGGCCGTATGATGAGGAGCACGAAACTGGCGCCTTGTAATTAATGATCCGCCTGGCGGAATTCCCCAGAAGCAGAAAATATTTTTGTTACTTCTAGAGACTCTCCGTCATTTAGAGGAGGCAATATGCCAGGAAGTGCGCGCGCTAGCATGGTTTTACCAGAACCTGGCGAGCCTATCATAATAATATTGTGCCCTCCGGCTGCTGAAATTTCCATGGCTCTTTTTGCCTGCTCTTGTCCTAAAACTTCCTTCATATCAAACTCCGGCTTTGAATTTAATTTTTCCTCAGATGCTTTATATTCCACCGGCCAAATTTCTTCCTGCCTTAAAAAGTGTCCTGCAAGCTGGGTTAAATTTTCAACCGGAAAAACCTTTATGCCTTTTATGGCAGCTGCCTCATTGGCTGACTCCTTGGGCACAAATAAATTTAGAAATCCTGCCTCTTTTGCAAAAAGTGCCATTAAAAAAGCTCCTTTTGTGTGACGCAAAGATCCATCAAACGAAAGTTCTCCCAAGAACAATGATTTATTTGGAACAGGAAACTCTAGAATACTGCTTAAAATTCCCACTGCTATAGGCAAGTCATACATAGAACCTTCTTTTGGTACATCGGCGGGAGCCATGTTTACTGTTATTCTTTTTGCGGGGAAATCCATATTACTGCTTGAAATAGCGGCCCTTACCCTTTCTTTGCTTTCAGCCACTGCTTTGTCCGGCAAACCCACAATTTCAAAACCAGGCAATCCCCTTTCTGCCAGGTTTACCTCCACATCAACTAAAATTGTTTCCAAACCCATATTTGCAATTGACGGAACTTTAATCAACATATTTTTACATTATTATTAATTTATATAATATTTTCCGGAGTCTTGGTTTATAAAGCCTTTTAACTGAAGCAAAGAGATAGTGGTACCTATTTTGGCAGCCGCTATATTCAAGTTTCTTGAAATTAAATCTACGTCCATGGGCTCAAGCTTTAATTGGCCTATTATATCTTGCTCAAGTTTTGTGCCATTAAAAACAGGTGTTTCTTTTTTATTACTTTCGCCGGCCAAAATATTAAAAAACGTTAAAATATCTCTGGCTTCTGCTACGGGTTCCGCCCCCTCCTTTATAAGCTTTAAGGTTCCTTTGGAAACCTCACTGGTTACAGGTCCCGGTAAGGCAAATATTTTTTTACCATATCTTGTTGCATAGTTTGCCGTAACAAGAGAGCCAGAATTTAAAGAGGCTTCTGTAACAAAAACAGCTTTAGATAGCCCTGCTACAACCCTATCCCTTTGCACAAAAGAATAATTAACTGGTTTGAAACCTTCAGGATATTCTGAAATAATTAACCCGTTATTTTCTAAAATTCGATTATAGAGTTCTTTTTGGTTTGGAGGGAAAATTATATCTATTCCGCAAGGCATTACAGCAATTGTTCTTCCCCCTGCTTTTACAGCGGCCGTATGAGCAGCCTCATCTCCTCCATACATAAATCCAGAAACAATGGTAATCCCAGCAGAAGCCACCTCTGTAACCAATTGCTGGGTCATTCTTCTGCCATAAGATGTTAAGCGCCTAGAACCCACCACAGCCAAGCAGTTCTTAAAAATATCATCCCCTTCGGCTTTGCTCAGGGCGGGCCAATTCCCTTTGTAATACAAAATTTTCGGGCCCATGCTAGGAACCAAAACTTTTAGCGCCTTTTTAAGCGCCTTGGGATATTTTTTATCTTCAGGATCAATAGTCCCAATTGCCATTCTTTGAGCGAGCCAAATAGATTTTTTCGAGGAGAGGGTGCCCACGGCGAGAGGCTCTCCCCGCAGAAAAAACTATTTGGCGAGCGAAAAACTTTATTCTCTAATTTTAGCATAAACACGTATACTAAAAAACCCCGCCAAGGCGAGGTGCTTTAGGCTCTGAGTTTCTTCAAAGATTTCTAAAAAAATCTGGGGCCACGGAACGGAATTATGGTAATCTTTAGAAGCTAAAAAATAATTTATTTCAAGGCGCGACGAGGAGGTTGTAGCTTTAGCTACGCCGACGAAGTCGCAACGCGGAAATTAGTTATTTTTTAGCTTCCCTTTGGGTGGGCGAGTCAGGCCAATCTTCATCGTTGCTCGTCGTAAACGATGCCTTCAGCATCAATTTACTTCCTCGCGCCTCGAATACTGGCCTGACTCGCTACCGCTAAAATTATCATAATTCCGCTCCGTGGCCCTGGTGGGTGCCCGCACGTCCTCGGCCACGGCCGGAACGGATTTGAGCTCCCTATAAAAGTTCGTATAGAAATTTTTAGAAACTTCAGAGCTACCTTTATGTTAACTCTTTTAATGAGAAGGTCAAGACTATAAACCAAGGACCTTAACTAATTGCTTGATTAAAGAGACTACCACAGGAGGTGGCATCAGGCTATTTGATAATACTCCTTCGTCATCATTTACCTCCCATGGTTTTTCAATAGTTTCTACTTTGTTTTCTTTGGCATTCCACTCATAACTGTACCCGGGAGTAATTTCATAGTCGTCAGCAGACTCTTCTGCTTTTCCTACGGGGAAAGAATTGCGCAAAAAAATCTTTGGAATGCCTTGTAAATTATTGGCTTCCTTTATAAGCATTTCGTCTTTATCCAATCTTTCTTTTATAGGAGCTATGCCAAGCTCATCCCCTTCTTTGGTTCCCATGCGAGCGGGTTTTCCAGACTGTACAGACGGACAATGCGGATTGTCACACAGCAAATAAAACTTTTTTTCATTTTTATCGTACTCCACATTTTTTGTAGTCAGAAGCTTTAAATTCCTTGAGGTTTGGCATTCAGGGCAAATCACTCTAAACTTCACCCTTTCATCAATAACAGTAGTTGGTACATCAATCAAAACAAATACGTCAGAGTCCTCTCTATAACCTATAAGATCGCGAAAAAACAGCGCATAAGAAATTTGGTCTAAATCTCTTGGAAAACCGTCTATAAAAATGGTTTTTTTACCCAGCTTTGCAATTTCTCTTTTAGCTAAAGCCAGAATAAGTTCTGTGGGTAACAAAACTTTTGTACTCCTCCCCTCTAACGCATCCATTATTTTATCTAAAGGCATATACCCCCTGTAATTTTTTTCTAAAAAATCAACTAACTCTTTTTTCTTTTCCGGATCTTTTACTATGCTGTCAAAAGACCTTACCATGTCCCCAATAGAAAAATGAGCAATTTTATCTTTATCCACCACTTCAGCAAACATTTTTGAGTAAGTTCCTTTACCAGAAGACTTTTTACCCAAAAAATAAGCAATAAAAGTATTGTCTTTCAAATACTCTCTTAATTTCTGGATTTCAGGACCGGCCTTATATTCAAAGTAAGCCTTGCGCTCCTCAAAGTCTGTAAGGTCGAACTTTTTATACACATCCGACTTTGTTTTAAATATTGGAAAATCTAAATCTTTCATGTTTTATTTTAAATAAATTTTATTTCCGTTAGATAGTATTGTTATATCACCATTTTGGTCAGTTCTCAAGGTTTGGACGCCCATATTATCCAGCCTGCTCAAAACCTCGGGAGTAGGATGGCCATAAGTATTATCTTTTCCCACAGAAATTACTGCAATTTCCGGGCTTACTGCGCCCAGGAAACCCTCTGAGGTTGAATATTTTGACCCATGGTGAGCAATTTTCAAAACATCTGATACCAAGGAGGTCCCATTGCCCACAAGCTCTTTTTCAGCGTCAAAAGATATGTCTCCGGTAAAAAGAAAATCTGTATTCCCATAAATAAGCTTGCTGACAACACATGTATAATTTGCTGAAGCTTTTAACTCCTGCCCTTCCAAACTTTTTAAAGGATATAAGGTATCAATCTCCAAATTCCCCGCTGTTATTTTTTGGTTAGCTGATGCAATTATTATTTGAGCGCCCATTTTTTTTTGTTTTTCTAAAACGCTTAACCAGGCATCATATTCTGGAGCTGTTTTCTTTACCCCGGTCCATAAAATATAATCTGCTTTGTATCTTTTTAAAACTTCCAGCAAGCCCTGCATATGGTCTGATTCCGGATGGGATAAAATTACCAAGTCCAAGGTCCTGTCCCAAAAGGGCATATTTTCAGCCAATTTGGACAAGACCGCTGAACCTGGTCCTCCGTCAATTAAAATCTGGTGATTTTCCGGCGTTCTTACAAAAGCTGAGTCACCTTGACCTACATCAAAAAACTCCACCTTTAAATCCTGATTGTCCGCTATAGCAAAAACTTCATGCCAACAAAAAATATTTAACACAAACAAAAAACCGGCTATTGCTAAAATTATTTTCCGGTTTCTCATTTTTTTCTAATTATTTCTTCATGCCCAAAATTTTGAACATTTTTGTCCCGCACTTTGCGCAGGTGCCGGTCATTGCCGAACGTTTTTTTCCGCCCTTGCCGTTCATTGTAACCTCTTTAGCGCCAGTCATCTCCCTTTTTGCTTTGCATTTTACGCAATAAGCTTCTGCCATAAATTTAAATTAATTTAATATTAGACTATTCTAGCCCACTACCCACCCCCCGTCAATCACAATTTCAGCCCCGGTCATATAAGAAGATTCATCTGATGCCAAAAACAAAACCGCATTAGCAATTTCCTCGGCTTCTCCCTGTCTTTTCATGGGTATTGGGGCCAGCATTGCTTTTCTTTGTTCATCGGTCATTTTAGTAGTAGAAGCTCCTGGAGTATTTATGGCTCCAGGATCAATAGTATTAATTCTAATGCCCATGGGAGCCAATTCCAAAGCCAGGGCCCTTGCCATTCCCACTATTCCGCCTTTTGAAGCGCAATAATGCGCCAGCCCCGCAAACCCCACCACAGCTGCAATAGAAGCAATATTTACAATAGACCCTTTTTGCCCTTTTTCATTTGGCTGGTTTTTTTGCATTTCTTTGGCAACGGCTTGAGTCATCAAAAAATATCCTTTCAAATTTACATCAATCACTTTTTCAAAATTCTGTTCTGACATGGTTAAAAACGGCTCAAATGGGAAAATGCCTGCATTATTTACCAAAATATCAATTTTTTTAAACTTATTTAAAGTTTCTTTTATTACATTATCAATTTCAGCTTTTTTACTGCTGTCGCATTTTATGGCAATAGCTTCTCCTCGTGCTTTTTTAATTTCTTCTACAACCTGCTCCATGCCAGGCATATCAATATCAGTCAGCACCACTTTAGCCCCAGCTCCCGCAAGCTTTAAAGCCTCTGCCCTTCCCATACCCTTAGCCGAGCCCGTGACAATGGCGACTTTTCCTTTTAAATCACAAAACTTCGGCGATGATTTATTTAATCCAAACATTTTTTATTTTTAATTAATAATATTAATTTTAAAAACCTATTTCCTTTTTTGCCTGCCCACCGTCAGGCACGGGCTTGTTTTCATCTGCCAACAAAAGATGTAATATATCAAAAATCTTTTTTATTTTAGTATCATACTTCCTTTCCATCTGCATTATTTTTCTTTGAAGTGCCTCATTGGTTGATAAGAGTTCTCTTATTTTAATAAAAGTCCTGATTATTTGGATATTCACATTAATTGCCCTTTCACTATTAAGTACTCCTGAAAGCATTGCTACTCCGCCTTCGGTAAATGCGAGTGGCCGTTTTCGCAATCCCATTTTTAAGGAATTGGATATCACAATTTGTGATTTCCAATTTTCAAATTCTTGCTTATCAAGCTGAAACATAAAATCAGCTGGAAACCTTTTTATATTCCTTTTTACTGCCTGATTCAACTCTCGCGTCGAAACGCCATATAATTCTGCGATGTCTCTATCAAGCATAACTTTCTTATTACGAATAACATAAATCTTACTGACAATTCTTTCACTTGGGATTATTAAAGCTTCTGGCATATTTATACTATTCTATTATTATACCCCATTTTACCGCCACAACCAAAAACGCCTCATACTGGCCAGTATGAGGCGTTTTTCTCTTGCATAAAACTATTCCTTTTTTTTCCATTTCCTCTACCGCTTTAATCATGTTGGCTCCAGATTTCTAACAAATCGCATAAGTTTTGGGGCTGATTCTAATTTTAAGAACTCTTCAGCCGACACCCATTTAAAATCATCATGCTCAAAGCTCAAGACAACTTTATCTGAAACAGCTTTTGCAACATAGCCGATAGTAATCCAAAAATTGCCCTCCTCATTTGTATGCGATTCAACATCAAATGGTTTTAAATCTCTAACTTCCAAACCCGCCTCTTCCTTAATTTCCCGAAGCATGCTTTCCACGGCCTGCTCGCCAAATTCCAAATCGCCTCCTGGAAAATCCCACGTATTTGGCCTGGCTGGAGCAGTCGAACCTCTGCGCAATGTTAAAAATTTGCCTTCTGAATTAAATATGATGGCTTTTTGGGATGCCGCTATCTCTTTCATATATTTTTAGTTTAATTACTTAATTTTACCAAAAAACCGGCCCTAAAACCAGTTTTTCTAAAAAATTTATACCCTTTTATGTAATTTTGATTTGTCGTACAAAAGGAGACTAAAGACAAACGTTATTTTATTTATCAAACAATACTGAAACTAAATCTTCTATAAACGCAGAAATTCTTTTTGGACCAGGGCTATATTTTGCTGGGTGTCCACACTTATTTCTCAAATTTAAACACTCTTCTAATATTTCTTTTTGTGACTTATCACAAAGATTTAGCTCTTTCAGGACTAACAGAAGAGTTGAATCTTTAATATATGCAAAATCATCAATATTTTTAATATCTCGCGCCTTGAAATCGTGTTTTTTTATAGCCACGTTTAACTTATTTTGGTTTTGAGAAATTAACCTGGTTCTTATTATAGAAATGGATCCTGTCCAAAGGAATATAACACAAGCCCTAAGCCTTCCAATTTCAAGGCAATCAACACCTTCTTTAAAATAATCAGCAATAAGTGAATCTTTAATTTTTGATTGAATAATTTCTACTAAAGTGGTTGTATCGTTTTCACTTTCCAAATTAGATTCAGGAATTTTCATTATGCTCCGAACATATTTTTCTCCAGAAGGAGTTATTTGCCACATACCAATAACTGGGGAATCTACTAGTTCATTCAAACTATCAAGAACTCTTGCATAGTTAATCTTGATTCCTTTTTTGACAACTCTAGATTGTTCTAGCAAATTTTTGATTTGGGATACCTTACTAATTTCTGATCCGAGATTGTGCTTAAGATAATATAAAGCGCACAAGCATTCCTCGCGTCGAGCAGAACCCTTAATAGGAGCAATAAATTCGATAAACAACATCCTTTCTTAATATACTAGACCCCTTGTTTTCTGGGTCTTAGGTTTAATTCGGTTTTGAAATGGTTTTCTCCATATACTGTAGGCCTATAACTTCCATGTCCAGCATTTGTAAATAGATTTTTACCCTTTCTTCTTGTACTTTTTAATGTCATGTCAATCCGATTTGGCCTTGAAACTCCGACCTCATCAAAAAGCTCCTCTAACTCTTTTAATTTAAACGCTCCTGAGCCACGCTGAGTATATATCCATGCAGCAAGAATCATTACAGAGTCCGCCTCTTTCTTAGGATTAAAAGATGCATAAAAATCTCTTACGTCACCGACATTTATTGTTTTAGGATTATTTTTATCCATTTTTTCATCTGTTTGAGTTTGACTTGATTCAAATTTTAATCCGGATAAAACAAAAGGTTTCAATAATTCAAAAGCGGCTAATTTAATATCAGCATCCAAAGTTTTTATAATAGAGTTTATTTCTGTAAGTCGTTTTTTTATTTCTGGTGGTATTATATCTTTTGACATATTTTTAGTTTTTTTACTTTTATGAAACGCAACTTCAACTTAATACTCTAATAAAAAAACTAATTTGTCAATTCTTAAAAATATTTCTGTTAGTTGACAGTTGTTATGCTTAGACGGAAGAAAAATATGGTTTTGAGGGATGGATTTGTGGTATTATTAAGAAAAATTAAGATGTTCGAAAATCAATGTTGCAGTTTATTTTGGGTTTAATAATTGCCCTCCTTCGCCCTTCGGGCTATGGACGGGCGAACGTGTCTACGATTTATAATTGATTAAATTCAAACTATGAGCGCATTAATAAGCTTTATTATCGGTGTTTTTCTGGGTGGAATTGTTGTGTGGGTTTTTATGCGCGGACAAAAACAACATTCTAATATTCTTGAGAATGTTGGAATGTCTGATAAAGCTGGGGCTGGAAATTTGGCAGAGTTTAACAAAGAAAGGGCTGAAAAAGAAATTGAAAATAAGCAGAAAATTTTAGATCATGCCAAAGGTGATGAAAAAGTTTTCAACGCTGATATCCAAAAACTTCTAAATATTTCAGATGCCACTGCCGAGCGCTATTTAGATGAGCTGGAAAAAGAAGGCAAGCTAAAGCAAGTGCAAGAAGTTGGCCGAGGAGTTTACTACCAAAAACCCTAAATTTTAGCTACTACAAATAAAATAAAAAAGACGGGGAGGTTTTCAACCACTCCGCCATGATTAACGAAGACACGTTGGCTTCCGACTACCTCGAAGCTGGCTTCGGGCCGATGAGCCATGACAATTTTTGGTTGTGCTCATCCTTGAGACGCTTGAACTTTTCCTGCACCAGAAGCTGCAACCACCTGTCAAAACCGCCGCACCCATTGCAGGTGTCCATTCCGGGCACCAGCATAAAGCCAATGCTGTACACGGAATCGAACTTATCGAAAAATCCGTTGTCGATAATCCCGCAGACAATCTCCGAAGCAATAGAAACCACGCCAAACGCCCGCACCGCCTCCAGGTCCTTCCGTTGCTGCTCTGTATGGCCTTCTTCTTTCGCCAGGCAGTTGGTGTAATTCAGAGTTGGCAGGTCGGGCACCATCTGCTTTAAGGCAAGATGAAAGAGCACATTAGGCCACTCCGTTATGTCCAGCCGACTACCCAAGGTCATCTTGCAGTCGCGATTTCCGCAGGTGATGATTGTCTTGTAGTCCCGCTGGAACTTCGCATCTGGCGCAACGCTTTTCCAAACCGGACGGATGTGGACAGCGCCGCCACAGGAAGGCCCCACAATGCTCGCCTCTCCTGGATTGTCTTGATAGCGATAGCAGGTGAAAGAACCCGCATGCACCAAGAAATTCACAGGCCTTTCCAAATCAGACAAAACGCTGGCGTAGAGAGCATCTCGGTTGTCGGGATGCTGGTAAAAAGTGCCCTTTTTCAAAAGCCTGGCGGCAGAAGGCTGAAGAACAATAACCTTCTCGTGGCCAGGCATGAACGGAAGATCAGAGAACTTGCGAGACATAACATAACTCCTTCTCCCATGCGCCCGCTTCAGCGCGCATCCGGGATAAACAGGGTGAAGATAGCTGTCATGCAACCACCTAACCATTAGGCCTGCATCAAACAGCAGATGTCAAAAAACTAAGCTTATGATATTACTTTTAAATTCGTTGTCAACCAAAAACGCCTCATGCTACCAGCATGAGGCGTTTAAGATGCCAACTATATTTTTAGGTTATCACGTGATAACCTGCTATTCTGGTGTTCTTGAGAACTTTGGAATAGTAAACACACATACAAAAAAAGCCCGGGCGCGTGAAACGTCCGGGTTTGGTTGAAGACAGTGGGTGCGGGCTAATCCCGTCAACTTCTGGCAACTGTTTCAACGGCCTTTAGAAAGGCGTTTTCGTGTTCGACCAAGTAGGCCTCCAGGCTGTTGTTAAATGCGGCGAGGAAAACCCCCTCCTCAATCTCCTTCGAGAGATAGGGTGCGGGGATGTCGAGTAATACGCCTTTTTTCACCAGCCCGACCTCGTTGGCGAAGGTCCGGACGGCGTCGAAATTCATCATGGCCTTGATTCCACGCATGGTTGCGGATATCCAGCAACCCTCGTAAACAACCTGCGCAGAGCACCCACCGGCCTTCACCATTTCTTGCACCTTTCGGACAAAAACCTGGCAAGCCTCTGTAAGGCTTTCCACTTCTGCAACATCCTTCGCTGCAATAGTCACCTTGAACATTGTGACAACCTCCTTCTTGTTGTGTTTTCAAAAACAGAAACCATCGTTTCTGTTGACTATTCATAATATATCACACAGTATACTATACGTCAACTACCCTACTTCCT
>Ga0172381_10001333_pt1 | contig 29340 bp, 21 predicted proteins | sample Leawel6488metaG_FD_119754 | JGI IMG/M metagenome (GOLD analysis project Ga0172381, IMG submission 119754) | Leachate microbial communities from a municipal landfill in Southern Ontario, Canada - Leachate well 64-88 metaG | ecosystem: Engineered > Solid waste > Landfill > Unclassified | place... | reverse complement strand
CGGTCTTTCGCCGTTCAGATAATCTTTGACAATCTCAATGTTTGACTTCATATATACAGAGGTGATCTCCTTCTGTATATATCAACCAGCCGCAACTTTCCATCGAAAATCTTACTTCGGCGGTGTTCGTTTGATGCCTAAAATTTTTTGTATTGCACTGTAAATGGCGGCCCACTCAATGTCTGACAAGTGCTCGGATGCGATATCTCTACTAAACTTGTCAATGGCGTATAGAATGGTGGGCTTATCTAGATACTTCTTCATCAACGACAGTAGACCGGTGAAAGATCTGAATATCGTCAGTTCCTCCGATGTAGGCTTCTTGCCGAAAAACGTCTTGAATATTTCAGCGATGTTAGTCGTACGATCCGCGGCGGCAGCATCCTTTGGTTCAATCTTCACGTATGCCTCAACCGGTTTTCCGTTGTATGTCACGTCGCCGACCTTCTTGTACGCCAATCTCATTCCAGGAGTTCCTCCGCCGGTGTTGATCGTACGTCCGGTAGCTTGATCTGGAGAACCACCGGCTATACGCACGTCTTTATCAGTGATGGTTGTTTGCCCATCGGTAATCTTTGCAGCCGATGTTGGTTTCACTACAACCGCATCGTCTTTTCTGGTGGTTGCGCGGGCTAGAGCTCGAATCATCAATGCGCCGGCCAGACCCTTGATGCCGGATTGTAAATCACTGTACGGTGAATCCTTAGTGAACTTGGTCCAGTCCGACGGCCGTTCGAAACCCCGCTTATCAATCGTCATGTCGTCTCCCTCGAAATCAATCTGAACGATTTGATTCTTTGAGACGTACCACCACAACGCCACGACTTGATCTGGAATACCACGAGTGCTCTTTGTCCGACCGATGTAATAAAACTTCGGAGTTATTTTGTTGGCGGCCGTCGGCTTCCACTTTATCTCATTGTCATCAATGGAATCAAGAAAGTTTTTAAGGTCGTCGAGTTTACTTTTTGGAACGATAACATCAACATCTCCGAATGCCGGTTTGTACTGTGAAATGTACGGCGAGGTTTCGGGATTGATCAAGTGTTGAGAACTACCGTTGAAGATGTAACCATTGTCAATATATGGAGTATCGTTCTTCCAAAAATGAACGTGCCCATTCAGTGCCTTGATAAACTCCTTGATGTCGGTCGATACCCTATCGGCGATACTCTTATCATCGTCAACAATGCTTAACTTCGTTGTAGCTTGTGCCGGTTTACCATCAACTACCTTGACGTCTTCATCTCTTGGGCCAATCGAAGCTACAGACTGCCCACTTTCACAAATTAGTTTGTCGTCCACTATCATCCCCATCATATCTGAGAAATACGACTCAATAAGTTCATTTGCCATTGTTCTATATGGATCAAGTTGTTCTTTCAGTGTCGAGTTCTTCATAATCGTAGTCCAGATCTCCTTCTTCTGATTCATTGGAATTGGCGGCAAGTATTTGATGAACGAATCCATGTCGCCATTTTGTAGGAACTCACGCATTTTGGTTCCACTGATGTTTACGGTACTGGATCGTTCCACACCAACCTTCTGCATCTTTCCGGCTGATTTTAGTGTCGGAAATTTGTTCAAATCGGAATCTGGGAAGTTGGTCTCAACATCTGAATTGTCCGAATATAATCGAATGGTTGGCGATTCTTCGGAATCCTTAACGACGGCCTGTTCGAACCAACCAAGTTCATGCATCACGGCTCGAACCGGCGAATCAACAAATCGCACCTTGACGTTCTTTGGTAATGCCGGAATGAAAAAGTCGTTCCAAAAATACACAAAATCAGAGCCGGAAATTGGAAATTGACCTTTCCCGGCCCGATCCTTTGAAGTAGTGTAGACAATGACGCGGTCACACTCGGCCGAGGCTCGATCAATCAGTTTCCAGTGTCCAATGTGTAACGGCTTACCCGCAATAGGAATCAGTCCGATTATCTTCGTTCCAACACCAATAACGTCACGCTTTCCAACCATTAGACGAAGCGTTTCATGTGCATCATCCCGAATTTGTGTCTCGTTACGCTTTGGATTGGATGGGAACTTGTCAATCGGAATACGTGACAACACTTTGTTTGCTTGGCCAATTATCTGCGACTCGGACTTTCCCTCCGTTCCAATCTTGTTCAGAACTACCGATACCACTTTGCGCATTTTCTGAAAGTAGGCATCCATCTCCTCCGGAGACATGCGGTATAAATCTTTCTTGGCCCCACGTGCATCAATATCGTACTGATCCGATTGAACAACCTTAAAGAATCGACCATCTTCCATCTTCATTACGACACCTTCGATCTTTCCGCCAAGAACGGATGGAATCGTTAATACCGCATCGGAAAACTTCTGCAACACGTCCAATGGATCGGCCCAATTCGTATTACGCATTTTCGGTCCAAGAAGTTTACTACGTTCCACGTCTGTACGAGTCAACTTTCCCGAGAAATATACCGGGAACGTCCTAACTTGCAACCGCTTTGCCATATCTTCCAGTTTAGTTGGATTCGTTTCCTCTGGTCCAACTGACGACGTGTGGAGCTGTCCGGAAATGATCCGATACTTCACCCGCGCAAAACTCCGAAGAAACATGTCACCGAACTTTTCATACGTCCGACTCAGAGTATCCTTGTTTTGAGCAAACTCAACACTGAACTCAGTGTCAGTCGGTATGGATGAAATGACGTCGTTGATTTTCTTCAGATGGTCAAACACCCAAACGTACTGGCCAATTCCAATTGAGTTAGTTTTTATGTTTTCACGATCCCCATCGGTCAGATGCGAAAACTCCGAACTATTCAAGACCGATCCCTTATAAGATACGATCCAGTTAGCGGCATAGTCCTCCGAGTTTGACTCGGATGTTCTGACTAACGTCAACTTTGTGCCATCAACTTTTTCGCTGACCGTCATGGGCTGACTCACGATTTCTTTGGCGCGAGATTGACGAAGTGCCGGCGTCTTTGGTTCAAACACATAGGATTTTAGCTGCTTGATGGAAATGTCCAACGACTGAACGCCGGCTTCAGTAAAAAGTTCGAATTGATCTATTTGCATACAACTTGTATAAATATGGATTAGGACTTGTCAAACGCTGGTAATGTGAGCCACTGTGGATCGGCTACAACAACTTCACGTAACGGAATCAATGACTTATTGTTTCCAAACGCATTCGATGACTCGCCGTATAACACCTTACCGTCGTTACCAATCAGCTCAACGGTTATCTCAAACCGTTCATTTTTGACGCGGACGTCTAACGGAACAATCAGTTCGGCGGAATCCATTGGATACGATGCATCACCGAACTGCTTGAGGCTTATGTTCGCGACCGCTACAGATATCAGATTCTTCGGAACCAACTGAATAGTTCCATACATGGTCCGTCCAACGAATACCTTTCCGCTGTAATGGCCCGACTTAAATCCGCGAGTAGTACGGCTATTTAACAGTCCGAGTCGAACTTTATCTGTTCGACCGTTATACGTCGTCATAAAATACACGATGAACTCGTACGTGTCCGACATTTGTATCAACGACGTGTAGTCAAACGACAACTCATACATCGTGTTCTTAGCCAATTTGATGAAGTTGCTGTTGTAAATCGGCCCACTTTTTGCAACCTCAATAGATGACAGATATGGTGACCCCGCCGCGCATTCGTAGTTGGTGGTAGGTTCCACGGAAAAGTTGGTAAAGGTTTGTTGAGTTGTCCCAAACCACGAGCCATTCTGTGGAACCGATTGTACGTATTGGTTGGTTCGTGCGGGCTCTGACCGATTCGTCTTGAGAATGATGTAGTTCTCCTCAGACGCGTTGCTCCCAGCTTCCGATATGGTCGCTGAGTCCATCAACATACCGGGCGAATGCATAATCGTTACGCCACGTGAAAGCCAGTACGTGTTGGCAAACGACTGATCGTAAAACTTTCCGAGCCAAGAAACGTCCTCACCAACGGTCCAATCAAACAACAGTTCGCGGGGTTTCAGATATCCCTCCGCAATGCATCGTTGTGACTCGGGAATGTTCAGGCTTCGCTGATACACGCGGAATCGTTCAGTGGCACCGGTCGTCGTTCTCAGATTGGACAGGCTCAATTTCGCCATACAGACTCGTTTGCTGAACTCGGCTTGGTTGCCGTCCACATACGACAATCCCGATGGTGACCAACTTGTAGTCCTTGGTAGATATGTGATCGTGAAAGTGGCCGATCTGATTCCAATAACGTAAAAGTTCTTTCGATGGCCATTCCCCAAAAATCCGTTGTTGTAAACTTGGTTAGTCTGTGTCTGCTGAACTCCCGAAGAGTTTGCGGTAATGGCGTATAGATCGGTCTCGTTGAATGGATCAAACCGTTTAATATCGGTCCCATTGTCTTCCAGATAAGGTGACGCTTCCGATGTTGCACCATCCAGTATTGCATTGGATACTATCAACGGCCTATCCAATAGAAGAGTGTTTGCGTTTAGAACTGACCGAACTTTACCAATAAGGTCGGTTGTGATAGTTCCATCAAAGGCCTTCTTGGAGCCATTGGTTCCAATGTAGGACTGCATTGACACATTTACATCCGTTAGTCGTACCAATGCACCAACCATAGCCGAGTCAAACATCGGTCCCGAAACTTTCGTCAAGACATAACGAACGTCGGTGGTTTGGTAATCTACGTCGGCTAGATCACCATGTTTCGGAGTAACCGCGTCCGTATGGCATGTTCCCGTCACGGTCGCCGGACATCCGTTCCGAACGTGGATGTCATATACCTCGGTGGAAGCGTGAAGCTCTGGAAACGTAAAAAATCTAGCATCCGAGGTATTATGTGTTTGAGGCGCAAAATACACAGCTTTGGCCCACACAACTTGGTTGGTGATGGCCGAACCGTTGTTAGAATACACTCCTGACGGGAAACGTTGGTCATCTTTGAGTCCTGGAGCGTTAGTCGTTTCGCTATTCAGAGCCTTTGCCACAATCTCAATACGGCCAACGCCGGTCGGTGTGTTCGGATAGACAAGTACACCAAATGCACGAGCAGACCCTTCCCGATTTGACTGAATCGTGGAAGCTGCCGGTATCAGATTGTAAACGTTTAACCGCGATCCATTTGGGTCATACACCGCGATGTTTGACGTTGTCATCGTCTCTTTAACCTTTGCGGATTGGTTGATGACGAACGAGTTCCGGCCTGCACGGAAAGTGCAGTTGTCGATGCCACTCACAAAGAAGTAGTCGTTAGCGTCGTATGAATTGTCGTATTGAGTCGTCGCCATTGGATCGGAACGGTGTATATACCGTCCGTCGATAAATATCGGTCATGACGCGGAATTATCTATCTTGGAGAACCCATTCTCCTTACGAATTTCCAATTGTTTATCAACCATGTCTCGCATCGCATCCAAGTGACTTATAATAATGATGAACTCAAAATTGGATTTCAGGAAGTCAAACAACGAATGCATCGTCCCCATGTTGTCAGCGTCCAGAGCGCCGAAACCCTCATCTACAACCAGGAAATTTGGGCGAGGAAGATTGCTCACGTTGATGAGTGCGACACGTAGAGCAAGTCCAGCGATGAACTTCTCCATGCCCGAACACAGTTCCAACGGCCACTTTCGATCTTCGTATTTGATGAAGACGTTGACGTTCTTGCCATCGGTCTCGATGTTCATTGTGAACTCAACAATCTGTGATAGAATGTTGTTGACCTCGGACTCGATCTGTGGAATGGCGTCGGAGATGATCTGATACGGAACTCCGGACGGACCGATTGCGTTGAGGTAGTATTCGTAAGCCGCGTACTCACTCTCGTATTCCTCCATCTGAGTGATGCGTCCACGTATCGACGTGATCTGATCCGTTACGGAGGTTCGTCTACTGACGGCCGTGGTAAGCTCCCGCCGACGATCCTTGAGAGTCGATTCGGTTGTCCGAAGCTTTGACTTGAGACTGTTCACGGTGTTGGAGATGGCATCGTTCTTCTCGACGATCTCCTTGGACCGATCATACAGACTCAACAGTTCCCCGATTTTGGTAACACGGGAACTCATACGCTCCAGCAACGACATTGCAGTCGTAAGCTCCATCTGTTTCTTTGAGATGACGTTGAGGTGGTTGGACACGTCGGTTCGCAACGTACCACGTTCATCGTACTGAACCTTGAACGGCATCAGCTCGTCCAGTTGCGACGACACCTCAGCGATCTGCCGCATCAGCTCTTTGGCGTTGTCCTTGTCAGCCTTCAGGCTCTCACGGGTTGCGATGGCGTCCTTTACGAACACGTTGTTGACGCAGAACTTGCAGTTCGGATCGTACTCGTGCTTGTCGAGATGTTCAAGCTTCTTGATCTTCTCCTTGACAATCGTCTTGAGGTTGTCCAACTCGTGATCCAACTGAAGCTTTTGCCGTTGGCCCGACTTGACACGGTTCGCCTTGTCGTCCAAATCCAGTGACTCCAGTTCCGTCAACCGACGCTTCTGTTCCTCATAGTGAGCCTTCAGTTCATCCAACTTGGCTCGCATTTCGATGAGATGCGGCTGAGCACCTTCAATCTTACGAGAAAGGTCCGACAACTCTTTACGAATCGGTTCTGGATCTGACGGTACATCCATCAGATTGACGATTTCTTGTGAGGCAATGTTGATTTGGCCGTTCAGATCGGCAACAGTTGCCGAAAGTTGATCGTTCTGCTGTTCGACGTCGGCGATCTTGATCCCCAATGCCTCCTGCTCCGTTTCCAGTCGGGCCAACTGCAGCGTGTTGTCCTCCTTGTTGAACGTCTTGAGGGCGCCCGACACCTCCTTGATGCGGTCGTTTGCAGCGGAGGAGAGTCGGTCGAACAATGTGATGCCGATGAACTGACAGAGCAGTTCCTTACGTTCGGTCTGACCCATGTCGACGAACGATCCCTCGTTGCTCTGCAACGACAGTGCGGTGAGGATGAAGTCATCGTACGTGCCGAGGTAGTCGCGGATGATCTCATTGGTGCTCCGGCGGGCCTCGGCGTTCAACGGAACCTGATTGTCGCCGTCCAGCTTGTAGAAGTTGACCTCGACCTTCACGTTACCCTTCTTGTCGCGAGCACCGGATCGTTCGATGACGTAGTCGGTGCCGTTGATCTCGAAACGGAACTTGCCCTTGAAGCTCATCTTCTGCGAGTTGATGACGTGGGCAGCCTTGAACGCCTTGGCTGACTTGTCGAAGACGGTGAAACTAAGCGCGTCCATCAACGACGACTTGCCACTTGCGTTAGCCGCGAACAGACCGAACACGTCGTTAAGCTTGGTGAAGTCCACGACGTTTCCTTCGCCGTAGCTGAACATGTTGTCGAACTCGAACCGCTTCGGCTTCCAACGGATGTTACGACTCTGATCGTCCTTGTTGATCACGGAGTTCAGCGCCTGATTGATGCTGTGGACCGATGCCAACGTGTCGTCGTCCATCTCGGGGAACTTCCCCTTGAGAAAAGTGGTGATGAGTTGGTTTTGATAGTCCACCGAACCGATCTGTGACAGGTTTGACGCGGTCTTCGACGCGGCCGTCTTCTTGCTGTCGGCGGGGTCGACCCGAACGTAGACGATGTCCGAAATCTGATGCGTCTTCCGAATCTCCGTGATGACCTTCTTGACCTCGGTGGCAACGCTCTCACGGCAGTTGACGCGGAGCTTGGCCTTCAACGGCATCTCGGTTATGTCGGTCGCCAACTTACCATTGTCGATCAGAATCGTGAAGTATCCATAGTCGTTCGGAATCTCGGTATGGACGAATGTCCGTTTCGCAACATCCCACAGGCTGTATCCGTGGCCCTTGAGTGCCTCGCCGTGGTTCTGTTGAATCAAGCTTCCAGCGAATCGTATGATCGGCATTTCTTCTACCGGATCATATCCCTGTAAGGTCTGTGCTAAATGTATGTCTCCTAACAACGCTATGTCATGCCCCAAAAACGTTTCGGTTGTTACGGATCGGTTGTTGATGGAAAATCCAATATCAGTCATTGCACCATGCACCGGGCCGTGAAACAACGCAATCGTCGTGTCAAACTCTCGTAACAGTCGCTTCGTCACGTTCTTAATTTTGATGCAATCGCTCGGATCGTCGAATATGCTACAGTTGTTAAACAGAACGTTTGCCGCACCATAGAGCTTACTCTCTTTGAGATAGAAGAGGTTCTTGTGCTTCAGATTGTCAACTATCGGTGACAGGCTGTCGAGACGTGTCTTGTTGGTGAGTAGCGAATCGTGATTACCAGCGATCAATATTGTCGGCCGACGGTCTGCCAGATTGCGAAGAAATTCAGATGCGAGTTGGACAGCCTCGGGCGATAAATCGCACTTCGAATGAACAATGTCTCCAAGTACCGCAACAACGGCATGTTGTGAAAGTTTATCAACTGCATCATAAACTTTTTGGAACGCCTCACGATATTCATCGTGTCGTTTCGTCAGTCGAATGTGAATGTCGGCAACGTGAAGGATTTGATCAATCCGATCAAGTCCAATATCCAACTTTTCGTAAGTGTCTATCATCATAGTTTTAGTTTAAGTCGCATCAGAGTGGAAAAGTCGAGTGCTGGAGTTTCCATTATCTGTTTAGTTACTTCGCAGAACCCCAACACGCTTGGGTCTTTCCCTTTCAGATTTACCAAGTGTACAATCTTTCCAGCAGCCAGAAAGTTTTCAGCCAGATTGATTGCCGTTGAGATCGCATCGTCGTCCAAAACGATAAATATCTCTCGAACCAATTCTGACATCAATATCATCATTAGTTTATGACTGGGAACCTTTCCGAACAACGGAACGACGTTTCGTTTGATTGCGATTGCGTCCAGTTGGCCTTCGCACAGAGTAATGGGGAATCTGAAATCCACGAGGTTCTCGTAGCCGATTATATTTCTATCAGCTTCCGGATTCTTGTATTTCAGATACACGTCGTCATAATAACTACGTGCCGTGAAAAAGTTCAGATGGTTGTCCGAGTCGTACGATGGGAAAATCAGCCGATCCTTATATTCACCAGAATCGCAGTATCCAATGTTGTACTTGATGATGTCCAATGTCGTCAGGTTACGCTTCTTGGCGTAACGTATTGCCATCTTGTGTGCGATGGACTTTGATCCGTCCAACAAACTACTGAACTCTTCCGGAAGTTGCAACGGCGTACTGACAACCTCAGCGGCATCGTCAAAGGACGTACGTCGTGGCGAAGAACTCGGTGGCAAAACTTTCTGTAGTCGGCCTGAGAGGTTTTCATCAACTCGCATCTTACGGAACAGGCCGTGTATTGTCCTACCTTTTGCGTTGCAAACCCAACAGTGCCATTCTTGCGAGTCAAGACACACTTCCAGCTTCCGTTTGCGATGGTGGCAAAAGGGGCAATGTAGCTGGATGTTATTTCCCTTTCGGAGACGGCCTTTCTCCTTAAAGGCGAGTTCAATGAGACCTTGAACTTCGGATTGCACTAACAATGACATGAAACGTATGATACGTTACATTACGTCGAAGGTCAACGTAGAAAAAGTTTCGCCCGCACCTTTTTCACCCAGGGCGTTTCTTCCATCACCATAAAAACTCGCCGGACACGATCATCCTTCCGACCTTTGCAGGTTTCGTCGTCGGTTGGGGGTGGAGTTGGCACCGACTTTGGCGGTTCCGTCTGTCCAGATTGATCCATTCTAGGCGGACTAGCCTTCTGGACAGCGTCCTCATAAGCCTTTCTCTCGTCCTCGGTCATCTCATCCATCCTGAACTCGGGCTTGGACGGTTTTTTGTTGACAATCCGGTTTTTTGTAATAAGCGACGACATCACACCATCAACGTAGTCGTAGTAAATCTTTTTATAGTAGTCAAACGCGTCCGTAATGTCCTCAAACTTCCGGTGGGTACATCTGAACGTCAAAACGCCATTCTCATCGGTTCCTTTGACGGCGTCGGTTTCCAGAACCATGCACATCACCGCACTCAACAACGTCTTCTCTTGCGCGTTCGTGTACGAGATCGACACCTTCACCGTCTCAATGTCGTATTCAGCGTCATCCAATCCATGCTTACCACAGAACTCTCGGAGTTTTTTTGCCGCCGCTGCGCATTCGCCGGGCTCCGTCGCCTTTTCAGCGAGAGCCTTCAGCTTTTTTGCAATGGCAACGGCCGAGTCATGCGTCATTTGGTCGGAGTACAGTCCACAGGCACCAAGATGTCAACAACTTGCTTTTTTGGACGACCAAATGACAATCCGGCGGCTTTTCGCATCTGTATACCAAGTTTCATGTTTTCTACATCCACCTTTGATTTTTTGACGCCTCGCATACGTGAATACGCAATCTGCGCCTTTTCTGTCATTCTTCTCTGTTTGTATGGGCCACGCTTCTTCCCAAGAATCGCCAGCGCCAACTTTCTACGATGCTCGGCCGAGAATGGTTTTTTCTTACGACCAACTAACGCGTTTGAGATTTTTCTCCGGCAATCGACTGATATAATTTTCCCACGTTGTTGATTAGATATTCTCAGACGTTCTTCATTCGTCCACCGATGACCCGGTTTGCCTGTACGTGCGATGGACATTTTTTTGCAAATGTCTTTGGACAATTTTCTACCGGTCAGCGCTTTGCTAATTTTTTCCTTAGTTTCTTCCGACAATTTACCGTGAGAGCCGCCGTGCCTGATATTATAGCCGTCATCTATGCTGTTATATGCAATTATCCAATGATCCTCACGGGCATTCATCAATTCCACGTCAGGCAAACATTCTTCCAGAACAACTTTGTCAAAATCATCATATCCGTATTTTAGAAGAGCGTGGTACAATTTTATCTGATCTTTACATCGCAATTTCTTGTATGCTTTATTCCACCGAGTCACGATGTCAAGTGATTGTCCGACATACCATTTGTTAGTAGTCCGACATCTTAGACCATAAATACCGCACATCGTTGGTGGTTTATCAATTTGGTTCATACGTTGCAATTACAATTGCATCTTTTACATCTTCCATCCGTTTGTCAATGTTCCCAATCCGATTTTTTATAATCCACGGAGATATATCATAAAGTTTAGACAACTCGGCGTCAACAAAAATCTTGGGTTTCGTCCCACGAATTCTGGCTTTACCGAAAAGTTGCTTACGAGCAGTTGTGGCGTTGACGAGTACGAGTTTGTCAAGACCAAATGTGTCTTCCAGAACGTATTGCAGCGTGGCACTGAACCGTGCCAACTTGATGACCACGGTGCGGCTGGATGGCCCGGAGAACCCCGACAACGCCGATTCGAGAACGACCCGATCTACCTTGTCCCACAATGGCTCCGTTTTGAGCTGGTTGATGATGCCCCACGCTTTTTCACGGTTGGTCCCAAACTTGGTCAGATCAATGAAGCCGGCATGGAGAATCTTGCGGTTTTCGTCCGTGAAGGCGAAGCCACACGTAGAGGTGCTCGCATCCAATCCGAGGGACGTCATTGGGTCTCAACCCCGATACTTCTTACGTGAAACGCCAATCGTATCGGCGTATGAGAGGGCCTTGTCGGTCAACTGCGTAACGCCTTGGGCGGCGTTCTTGACGAAGTTGTTGGAGAACGTGTTCGAGCGGTCAATGAAGTTTCCCGCTGGAGGTGCGACGTTCTTGTCCGACTTCTTGTAGCGATCTTCGAGTGCGGTTTCGAGTGAAGGTCTTTCGATTTGGTTTGCCATGTGATTCTCCTGTTGATATAAATATACGGTTAGGTGTCAAAACGGACGATTATGTTGATCGGCCAATCAATCAAATTCTTCAGTGGTCTACCCAACTTTGCTACGGCAACCAACTGATTATTGTCATACAGACCGACGGTCGTGATGTACGGTGACAGATAGGAACCGGTTGAATCGTACGAAGACGATGCCAAGTAACTCCGAAATGGCTCGATGGCCGAGTTGTTCGGATTGGTTTGCCACAAATTCGAACCTGAATACGACGCCGATGCCTGATAAATTTGCATGTTCGGATCAGCCAAGAAACCGTTCAGTTCACCGGTGTACTTACTGATGTAGCTCTTAAAATCGGCGTAGTATCGTCGAGTTGAATCAACGTCGGTGTACTTTTCTATAATATCCGATGTCATCGTTTCCGACCAATAGTTGAACAACAGATACCCGTCACGTAGATCAATCTGATCATTGCCATCGATATCCAACAACATCGTGTCAATGAGTTTGGTTTGGATGTAGTTGTAAACATCCTCGTTCAAAAGTGCCGAACCGGTGTTTGGCACGGCTCCGTGAGTTTCATGCAGTATGACGTCGCCAGCTTCCGTCATTAAAACATCGTCGTTCCACCAACTCTCGTCGAGTAATGTACTCGTCTCGTGGACGAATCCATCATCGTCCGTATCCATCACATCATAGAATTTCTGCTTATTGAGAAATCGAAGGATTAGATCGATGTCTATGAAGTCGAATTTTCCATCCTGATTCACGTCGAATAGAATTGGATAGTTTACGAGAGATCTTGGATTTGTGGAGTAGTTGAACTCTCCCGGATTTATTGTGACAAGGTACTCGTGCTCATAAATCGTATGTGCTCCCTGATATGTGAGGTCAAATCCACGACTTCCGGTGTTGGCCAAGATTTCGGCGTAGTTGGACGATGTATTAGTCAAGACGATCTGACCGTTTTTATAGAACACATTTCCGACTTGTGGATTGTCTTCCAAGGTGTCCATGTCGTACACGTACAACGATCCCGAATATTTGGAGGGAAATCCAGCGGACATCAACTCATACGATCCAGTGAAATGCGAGAACTGACTTTCCGTGGCGTAATTGAACACGGGCGCACCGGCGACCAAGAACTTTGATCCCGATATGAAGTCCGATAGACATACGGACCATCCGTACGCGTAGTTTGGAACACTCGTTTCTTTACTACGTTTCATCATCTTGACTCGATTCCACGCCAACGTTTCTGGATCAAAGTCGAACATCGACACACGGCCGAGTGTTCCAAGTTGATCGAACGAATTCTCGGACTTAAACGTTTCACGTTCAAACTCATAAGAACCCGATCCAGCTGGATTATACGATGCACTATACCAGTATTGATCGGGTAAAGCACTGACCACCGCACGCGTTCCTCGTACAGAGCAATCCCGCGCGAAGTTGTTGTTGATTACGGTGGTTCTGTCACCGAATGTTTTGTATCGAAGTGAGCAATCAAAGAAGTTGATGATTGATCCCGTTGCCGTCTGACACGTGTTTGCTCCAAAACTATAGAAATAGGCAGCGCCGATTGACTTGGTGTCAGTGCTTCCAACGAATGGAATGAACGACTTGTCAAAATACGAACAAACGACGACGTGGTCGCCGTTCATTGAAACTCGACGACCGAAGCCATCGTACGGTAGGTATGTCTCAATTGCGTTGAATGGCGACAGTGGGTCGAGATCGGCCGTATCATTGTTGGCTCTGAAAAGGCGATATTCAGACCATGATGCGGTCGGACATCCCGTAGACGTATCGAACGACGCTGAGAACAATGACGCGTATCCTTTACCATTCATCTTCCGACAACCGACAATGATCCGATCATCACTGACTTCCAACGATGATCCGAAGAAATCGTTCTCGGCCGCAACGGATGCGGACAACACCGTTTCCAGCACCCAAACGTAGTCACTTGCGATGGACGATCCACTGCCCATTAGCAACTCGGGAGCGGTTGCTTCTCCAACAACATCCACATCGGCTTCGGTCACTATGCGTTCGCACAGGCTTTCCTCCGATTTCACGTAGTTCCAAAATGATGCGGTTGGAACAGTGCTGCACGTGTCATATTCCGGCAGCTTGTTCGGATACATCTTACGACGAAACAGATACACAACTCCTCGATTGCCGTTCACGCCAGGAGCACCAACGGCAAGAAGATCGTTGTCAACACTCACCGACTCGCCGAACCTGGAGTTTGATCCCGATCCTTCAAGAATAGAGATCAGTCCCCAGTTGTCGGCGCCACCCTTGTACTTGTCGTACACGTACACGAAACCGGAATGGGGCGAGCACGATACGTAGTGGTCACCGTTTGGAGCTCCAACGGCCAACGTGTCATCTCGAACCGTCACCGCGTAACCAAACTCGTCCATGAGGGTACTGTCGGCGCAGCTTCCGCTTATGTCGATGAACGGAAAACTGAAATCCTCGCATTGTATCAACAAGCTGTTATCAAAACCAAACTCTTGCGCAAATCCGTTTTGCGTGAATGGCGAAATGATTTTCTTTACAAACCGATGTACTCCGGAATTTGAATCATACTTGAACAACTGAACGTGGCCTGTTCTGCTTTCAGCGAAACTTTCGGAATCCATCGGCGAACCAGCTACGATATACTTGTACCAAGCCGATACGGAAAAACCAAATCGTTCGTTGTCCGGTTGGTAGTAATCGCGGGCATACGATTCGTCATATCTCCACGAGTTTGCGTCTGGAACATACGAGACCTCATGACCGACGTTCTTGAGCGCAACCGCTTCCTCAAATGACACCGGCACATCACCGTACCAGAACTGCCCGGAGCCGGAATCCCAAAAGGACCGACTTTCCAAGTTCCGTATTGGACGTATTTGAGTCGTGAACGGAAACTGACTTCCTGATAGAATCAGATTCGTCGCCCTATCATCGGTCACAATGTACGGCTCATGAAGATTTGAGTTGTCAACGATGCGAACACTTCCGGGACGAATCTTCTCACCCCAGCATCCAGTGTCTATTCTACCAACCACAACTCGGTCGTGTATAACTCTGACCTCTGACTTGCCTGTGTATGGGTCGTGGTCCCAGTGCTCGACGCCAAACAACTGCATGGAATTGGTCGAGTTGCGATAGAACATCGCGTCCGTAACTGAATACACGATGCGCTTGTATTCGCCATTCGGATTCACCGGCTCCGTCAGTGGGTTATAATAGGGACTACCAGACTCGTAAAATATTCCTGAACAACTTATTCCCTCCGAAATCGTCACCTTACCTACGTAGTACGTGGACTCGCCAAAACTATTCGTAGCATACGGATCAATGCTCTGGATTTCCCAGTTCTTGAACGTTTGGAATGGTCTGACGGTGATGTCGCTATTGGCGAGTTGTTTGATCATCGCCTATAAATATGGTTCGGTCAACCTTTTGAGCGGACTACAACGACATCGGTCGGACTAATTCTGGCCAAGATGTCAAAAATCGAGCCGAATTTTTATGAGGCATTCTGCCGAGAAGTCCTTGAGAATCGGCTGACTCAACTTCGCAACGGCCACCAAGTCGTTGTTGTCGTTGTAGAGACCAACGGTCGTGATGTAGACCTTTGGATCGGTTGAGAAACTCGAAAAACGAAGGTTTCCGGCGTTGATCGGGTCTTCAGTGCTCGACCAGACGAATGTCGGGTTGTTCGAGTAGTTGAAGTTCTGATTCTTGACTCTGACGAAGTAGTGTCTGGACGGAACGTACTCGGTCACTCGCGCGGTGATGGACGCGTTGCTGCTTGGAGCCAATGCCGAGTAGAATCGGCGGTGCATCATGGCGAAATCGCTAATAGATGCGGCCGGTGTTCCCAATGATCCCAAAAGCGAATCGCCTACAATCTGCTGCAATACGGATGGGTTGAACACGATGATTCCAAGATCGGGATACACCGAACCAATTGCCTTGTAAAAATCTCCTGGTCCAATCTGACCCGTTGACAAACTTCCACTCAAAAGATTGAATCGTTTGCCGCCGGTGGACGTCAATACGCTTGCGTTATGGCGAGAGTCGTCAATAAACGTAAATACTCCATTTGTACCGGTCAACCGAATCTCAAACTGCCCCGGATCAAGTTTATCCTTCACCTTTGCCGATGCAAAGTTGATGACGTAAATGTCCGAGGAGTCAATCAATACATTCGAGTCAGCCGAACCGGACGCGAACGTGAACAACTCGTCACCAGGAGTCAAAAGAAGGTTCCGATACTGACTGTAGATTGCCTGTGTCGGTTTGATCAAGCTACCAGTGTTTTCGTCCAAGTCAACCGCGGACGAACCCGAGCCGGCGACGTGACCATACGTCACCGACATATACACTTCGGAAGTCAATGAAGTGTTCGGATCGGTATCATACACGTTGAGGTAGTACAGACCATTTAGTGGAGAAAACGCAGTTGAGCCGGTTGATTGCGACTGCATACTGGATGTGTACAAATGTGTCTGATGCGGTTCGCCTGCGGAGAACATTCCAGTCGAAACCGCCTGTACGCGCCCCGCTACAATGTCAGTGCTGTCAAATGTTTGGAAAATCATGGTCGTTGATTATTTTACCGTAACGGTTACCGGAATAGAGATTGACCCACCAGACTCGTTTCCGACCACGGTAAGACGAGTTGTGGTTGTCTGTGTGAGTGAAGCATTCGGAACAAATCGGAACCGAAGTCCCAACGAAACCTGTGCCGTAGTCGAGGACACGTCGCCGATGAATGTCGGAATGGTCGCGGTCGTTGCGGATTGCAACTGCTCGCCGATGATCGTTCCAACGTTCTTGTTAGCCAAAATTGCGGTATATCCAAGAGTTGCGTTATAGGTCGGATTCGTTGACGGAACAATCACGACTTCGCCCTTGTAGTCCTTGTCGACGTTGATCGACGACTGGCCGAGGGAGATAACTGGAATGGACGTGACTCCCGCTGGAAGGGTTACCAACTTATATTTGAGAACTTGGGTCTCATCCGTAAACGCTTCGAAAACTGGTGTGTTGCGAATAGCCAAGTCGTAGTACGCCGAACCCTGCGGGTGGTTTGGTTGGTAGAGACGATAGTCTATCTCGTCGTCGGATATGGCAAACGAGGTGATGTTCAGACCACCCTGAGCGGCCAGCAGCTCACGACCCTTCTTGGTTAGAACTGCGTCTACGGTAATGGTTTCGTTGTTTGTATAGCCCATATCAATATCCCCGTCTTTTTAGAAATCCACCCATCGATGTCGGGTGAACTCCGTACTTAAATGCCAATTGTCGTTTACTCATCGTTCCTGATAAATATAGATCGATAATGTTTTTGTGCTCTTCACGCGGAATTTTGTTGGGTTTACCTCTACCTTCCACTATAGCAAGTTGCACTTTATCGGATATCTTTTTTCTCAATTCCTCCCGTTTTTCAACCGACCGATTTTCCCACATTTCACGTTGACGACGTGACACTTTAACGCGTCGTTCTACCGAAAACGGTTTATTCAGATTTGATTCGTGAGCTTTTCTGATATTCTCTCTTGAGCTTGATCTCCCCAACATTTTCGACCGCGTCTCGGGCGAATGTGTTCGTCCTGTATGTATTACACTCAAATGTTCCTTCTGTTCGGCGGTGAATCGTGGCTTTCCTTTCTGAGCGTTCGAGATTTTTCGTTTCACCTCTTCCGTTCGTGGTATACCCAAGTTTGGCCGGAACGCGTTTGGGCTCAAGTTATAACAATCGGGCGTTCCGTAGAATTTATCCAAATCAGATTGCTCCTCTAAAAGAAGTTGGTCCGAACTACACTCACGCACAACCGAAAATACGAACTTTTCCTCGCCATACAAATTCCACGCTCGCTGCAAATGGGCGTTATCGTGTTTTCCCGACCTCAAGTCGCACCGGTGTCGTGAAAATCGAACGGACGTATTGGCCGTTGACCCAACATAGAAGTGTCTATTCACCGTATTCGTAATATTGTATATTCCGCATGCCATACACCAATAAATATACGATGCTAAAAACTTTTGACTATTTTACGACGTTTTTGTAATAACTACTGGTGGACTGTTGTCCAGTAGTCCATTTTCCTGAACAGTTGTCCGTTGGGTCTGCAATCCTTTACGAAAATGCGCAATTGTGCCATCCGCCGATGGAACTCGGACGACTGATCGAGAAAACACGGGCTTCTTGAATCGGTAGTGGGTTTTATAATATCCATTCAGAGGTCGAGATCCAGACGGAATGTTCTGCAACGAGATTGCCAGTCGATATGAGTAGGACGTGTCATCGATGCTTGCGAACAATTCACCTTTCGTATTGGACTGAAAAACGTCGAAGATCGTCACGGACCGATCTATCGTGTAAAAAACACATTGCAGCGGCGACGCCGTATCCAAGATCAAACGTCCCGAAAATACATGCGTTGAGAAATTGTATGATCCGCTGAGATGAACGACAGATGGTGTCAAAATTTGTCCACGAATACCAATATCATCCTCGATCTGACCGGTTAAACTTCCCGATATAACATTTGGGGACATGCGGATGACTCCGTCCAGTGTGATGGGCGGAACTGATGTGGACAATGTCGTGTCGTAAAAATACGTTGATGGCCCGATGATCTGTCCCACTGAGGCCCACATGTCCGTCCCAGTTTGAAACATTAGTGATCCAGAAAAATTTAGTTCGGTACGTTGACTCTGCACACCCACGTCAACTGTATGAAGAACCATTGTAGGAGCAATCGGATATTGATACAACAATGGAAATCTGGACAGATTGACTGCTTCAAAACTTTTGGACACAATCTGATACCGGCCGCCGTCAGCATTTATCATTTCGTACATTGACGCCGATGCGATAGGCTTTCGTTTGTCACATTCAACGATCATTGTTCGGTTGATTGGAATGATGTCGGCTCTCCAGTAATCACCATTATAATATGTGATTCCATTGTCAGCAAAAACGCCGAAACCGTACGGATCGAGTTGATCGGCGTAAAACGAGCGATTGAAATCGTCGTACAACGCCAGTCCGGTGGTTTTGACATCCAACGATTGAGACAGCCGAGGGAATACGTCGCCGGACAATCCACCGTTTGTGATCATAATTACACCGGTGGTGGAAGATGCGGCACTTCCCGTCACAGGCTTCTGCTGCAACTTTGGACGTTCCAATATGGTCGGTTCAATCATCACGCCGCTGATGAGCTTGGATCGTGCTGGAACCAAGTTCTTCACGTACTTGAACAATGACTTGTCAAAGTATGCACGAACCAAGTTCAAAAACGCTGAGTAGTCGAGTTGTCCGCCCCCTTGGTCAAAGTACAAACGTCGGAACTGTTCGAAGTTCTTGTACGTCTTTGCGTACACATCTTTCGGATCGCCGACGAGGTCTCCGAACTCAAACCGGCCAAAAAATTTCAAGATGTCGGTGTTGATTTGATCGGTTGGAGAAACGAAAACGCCGAGTTTGTTCGTGTCAACCGTACCATCCTCCACACTCGTCATCGTTGACCGATCATCGGAGGACAGACTACTAACCAATATCTGCGATTTCTCGACAACCTTGTTGCTCTTGAACTTGTTCGATCCAAAGTTCGGCAGATTCACGTATTGATGCGTGTCGTACGCCTTAAACTGATATGGGAATCCCGGCGAACACGTCATAGTTCCGCACTCTTCGTCGTAGCTTACCGAGCTCGTGGACTGTTGGAAGTTTACAGCCGAGAACGTTGGAAATGACTCACGATTGGCCATATTCTCAACCGACACGATACTACTGGTCGAGAATAGATCAATTGGATACAGAAACGACGCTCGGATGAGAGTTTTGTCGATGACTTCGGCTGGTTCCGAACTGTTATACGCGCCGTGGTACGACACGTGGTCATCAAACTTGTCTGGATCGAGTGTAATCTCCCACAGTTTGATTTCGTCCAACGTTCCAAAGAACGCTTCCGAATCAATACTCATTGACGACGTAGTCTGTTGGTAGTTGCCGAAGTATACGGCCGTAGCCGTACGCCATTGTGAGTTGAAACTTCCACTCAATAGAACGCTGGACGAAACGGCGTAGGTCGCTCGGGCATCATCGTTTCTCTGAACGGTGAGATCGTACACTCGGGGGTAGAGATCGGTGACGTCTACACTCGCGGCCGGATCGATCAGGAAGTCGGAGTGGATGTCCATACGACGGAGCATAACCGAGAAGGTGTCTCCGGTGAACACTGGAGCTCGAGCGGTTGTAGATGTGATGACACTTCCACTCACGTCCTCAATACTGAAGAACACCCGTCCCCAATCCGATCCGGCCTCACGAACGCATCCGATGACCCAGTTGTTGTCACCGTTGACGAGTCGGAACACGTTTCCATCTTCACTGGTTTTGGATGGATCAAACGAGAAGTTGAACTCAACAGTTCGAACGCTTCCGGTCCAGGGGAGATTCAGATACTCGCCTAGGCCATTGAACGAAACGGAATACTTCGTCTCATCAAAAATGTACAATGCGTCTTGCTCAACGTTGGGGTCCAACTGAATTCCGCCGTACTCTTTGACTTGAATGAGGGTCTTTGGAATGCCGTAGCAATTGACCAATGCGGAGATCGCCGAGGTCGTACCCTTTGTCTTTAGTATGTAGGGGAGATTATTAAGGATTCTCTTCCAGATCGTCTTGCTACGGTCCTCCTCGGACATGCTTCCAACGAGGTTCCACAGACTCGAACTGACCTCGAAGTCTTCCTTGGAGAACGATGACAACAACAGCGGTAGATTTTCTCGTCCCATCTCCGGTTCCCAACCGAGAGATTCGAGCATGTAATACACGACATCCTTTGAAATGCCAGTCGTATTGGAATTTGATGGTTCGTTCTTTTGAGTAAGTTGATCGATGTATCCGCTGAGGTTGTCGAAGAAATGACCAATCATATTGACGAACATCAAATACTCGCTGTTGTCAACGTTCTCACGAATGTAGGATGGAAGGTTGTTGGACAAACTTGACAGATTGTCTTGGTCATACAACGATGCCGAGCTTACTCCGTTGTACAACTTAACGTGTTCCTCGTACCACGTCGGGTTATTGTACAGGAATGTCTCGTATCCATCCATAGACGCCTCGATTTCGTCAAATCGAGTATTCAAATTGGTCAGCTCTTTTGCATACTGCTCGTCGGCCGGATTGATCCCCAACTTAATCCGGAGGTCGGCAATCGCCGATTCTATCGACTGAATCTCCGAAACCTTGGCCGAAAAAACATACAACCGATTTTCCGCTGAAGAGAATCTGATGAAGTTCTCGAAACACCGGTAATCGACGTTGATGACCGTTGCTTGGATAGCCTTTGCAGCCATCTTGGAGTAAATTTCATCGTACAAACTACCCGTCTCCGAAATCATGGATTCAAGCGACAATTCTTGTGTTCCATTTCCAACGTTCTCAATTTGCGTCAAGAAGTTTGGACCAGCCAACCGCACGGTTTGAGGAACAACCTTCTCATAAAGATACATGTTCTGAATAACCGTATCGATCAACATTGTGTTCACGATCCACATCTTGCTTCCAACCGTTACGGTCTTTGGCACAGAATCGCAGAACTTCAACAACAGTGGGTTGTGTCCCGACGGATCGGACCGAATGCTACGAGCGTAGTTCAATATCGGAATAGATACTCCGTTTGTGAACCGAGCCTCGTTTTTCAGATATCCGTCGAAGTATTGTTCCCGCGCAATCTTCAATTTTGAAACAACGGGAAAAAATGTGACGTCATAAAGAATCCGACAGAAGAATCGAACGATACTATCGTAATACTCAGGGCGGTGGTTCGTTATCTGATTCAATTCTTTGTCCAGAATGTACGAGACGAGTGAGTAGTAGAAATTCTGTATCTCCGAGAATGATGTAATGGATTCGTAGTTCTCAAACAACGTGTTCTTGAACTGATCGAAGATGCCATAAATATCGTGCGAGCTGATCTGTCCATTACTTCGGAGAGAGGACTTGTGAACGCCGTAGTAGATATCGGTGATGAAACTTATGACATCGATGTCCGATTTGAACGAGTAGTAAAACTTTGTCAGTTCTGCCGAACCACTGTCAATTGCATACGATTTGTAATACGCATCGTATAGTGATGGATTTTCGATTCCTGTTAGCAAAGGTTGTATTACATCTTTTGTCGGAAAGCTTTGTTCTGTAAACGCGTAAAATGACCGATTCAATGATATGTCGTCCGCATCGGACGATGATGATACCGGCATCGGAGATACGGAGATTTCGGTTCCAGATGGGGAAACCTCACGAACCATCAACATTCTGGAAGAGTCAAACGGCGACGACACTCTGTATCGGACAGCATCCAGTCCAACTTTGTAAACTCCCTGAGAGAGTCCAAGATTTGACAAAATGGTTGCGCCGTTCACGAACAGACTCTTTGTTTCCGATCCAACTACCGCAAAGTCGCTCTGAAACGTTTTGTAGTTGTATACATGTCCTCGGTTGTTAACATCAATATACGAACGTGTGTAAGGCGCGTAGTTCAGGCTTGAGGTGATGTACGCCGATAGTAACGGTTCTCCATCCAACGACATCACCGATACTTCCAACGAATCGTCCTCGGACTGGCCAAATGGATAGTTGCTTACCGTAGCACCGTCCAAATATAGTACATCCTGCTCGGTGTATTTATATCCGCACGACAACGACTCGGTAGTGGCCGCTGAAATGAACTTGTAATCTTGGAAATTCATCAGGTTAGTTCGGTGAAGGTTGTATCAAACTTCGTCTCAACTTTCGCCACGTTAAATGCCACATGAGAAATTGGAACCGTAAAGCTCGATGAGTACATGGACACGTCAGCTTTGTCCAATAGCAAGTTATTTCCAGAGTCAAATCGAAGCGGTATTGACCCTGACCGAACAAGTGACTCAACTTCAGCGTCACTGTACTTTGACAGATATGGGTTAGGCGTCATCGAGAAATTTTGAAGATCAGTGGTGATATGAACGTATTTATCGATCCACTCTGCTCACTACGAATCTCAATTCTGTAATAACGTTCTTGCGGAAGACCCGCGGTATCCAACATAAAGTAGTTTCCGTTACCATCACAACTGAGTCGGGTGTACTTGTCAAATGGAACAACGACCATCTCGGTCTCGGCGTCCCGAATTGCGTAAAAACTGTCACGGGGGAGGTACTGCGGTTCAACGTAATCCGATAGACGATTTGTGAATGTCTTTTGTGGGTACTTCTTTCGACCAAAAACGTTGACTCTTACGATATCGTTCGATTTGTATGTCTGCTGAAGTTTCGACAAACTTACCACCGCGTCTACCGTGTTAATCGGGTCCAAACTTCCCGTACCGGACAAGCTGCCTGTCTCGAATACGACGTTATCCCACGCAATGTCCAGGTATGGCTGGTAGATTGTGTTGGTTTCTTTTGCGAAGAACCGAAGTTTGCCGTAGTCATACGAATCGGCTTCTCCACTGTGAAGAAGGATGAATCCATTGTTCGGAACCGATCCGGACATCCAGGCCGTAACTATGTGCGTAACGTCAACTCGAACATCCGACGACTGATAGTTGAACTGCCTCTGTGCCATCAGCGATCCTGTTGGAACCCAGTTGGAACCGGAGGACGCTACTCCGACATCGGTATACCACACTCCGCCACCACTACAATCCACCAACGATGAGGACGCCCACCACTTCGTCGAGTATCCGTCCGAGAACTTCCAGCTCACACCGTCGGCCTCAACTCGGCCATCAAATTTGTAACCGGTTCCCATCACCCACGGCATTGCCATCGGATAAACAACCACACCGTACCCAAGAGGAATCTCGTCAGCCTGCGAGCATCGGAGGTTCAACGTGAACTCCGGAGTTGGCATAGAGCCAATAGCGATTGATGCCGAAATGTCCGACAGGTCAAACTGAATCAATGTGCGGGAAACTACCGGGCCTCGGGCGCCAATGCAACTTTTCGGTTGTATGGTCTTCTCGACCTCAACAACTTCATCCAACCCCGTATTTTTCAGCATCAAGTTTGGCTGATTGGTGATGAAAGCGTCCTTACTCGGATATAGAAAGTAGTGCATAGTTGAGCGGTCTCATCATAAATATACGACCCACTCAAAAAATCGTCCAATGTATATATGATCAGATCACTTTTCCAACGATATCCTTGGTTGGGAAACGGACCTCAAAGACACTTGGATCGACCGATGGATATACGATGTCGTTCACCGTCGCGGAAGAGATGTTGTACTCATGCTTGGAGTAATCGCCGTCACGAATTGTGAGGTTCTTCACTGTCAACTCCGTAACGGACTGAACGCCGTCGACCTTTGCGATCTCCAAACGGAGTCGGCTCAAGTTTATCGGCTGTGAAAACTGCATGTTTTCGGTACTCAAAAACGTCTTCGCGACATTCAGACAGTTTGTCAAAACGTCCCGCTTGTTGTAGTTTTTATAGACAATGATCGTGAAGTTAAGGCCGACGTTGATAATGTAACCGTCGATGATGTTCACACCGTCCGTAAGAAGTCGATACTCATTCAGATAGTTTCTTAGGTTGTACATTAACGCCGGATTTGTTGGGACTAACCGACCATCAGCGTCTCTACACAGAACATACAAGTTGATTGCAAATTGATTGGATTTCTTTGTTGGAGACAAACTTTGGTCGGTAGTGGCGTACGCCTTGGCAATGGCACCGTACTTAGCTGGCATGGCGTACGCCCGAACTACATAGTCCTGACGTGTCACAGCTCGATTTTGAGTTGAGAAGTTGGCTCTGGCGTTGGCCTTGATCTCATCATTGGTCTCGGGTCCGCGCCCGCCGGTGGTGGCCACTGTGTTGTTGACCTTGATCGATTCTCTAATGAGACGAGTCACATTTCGGTCGTTCTCGGGAAGTTCCATTAGATCGCCAAAACACTCCATTGACACGATGTTTTTTATCGCGTCCGAGTTTACATTACTTTCAGTTCCGCCGCCAATGATATATCGAACGGTCAGCACCGTGTTGCTTGGTGCCTGACCGTATGACGAGTTTGCGAGGAAGTTTGCTGGATCGTATGATACGTTGTTTGCAGCAATTGACTTATTCACCGTCTCAGCGCTTGTCAGAACGATGGAGTCACCTTGGACGTTTGTTCCGGAGCCAAACTCAAGAACCGTATAATTATCAGCGGTGATTGACGTAGTAAATCTACGAGCCGTGCGGATAAACTTTAGCAGAAATGGAACCGAGTCTCGGTATGCCGACATCGTGAAGTCATTCTTCGCAATATTTTCCGTTTGTACGGGAATCAAGTCCTGAGCCATGTAATCCGACTCATACCACCGATTACCGTCACTGTCGTAAATATCCAACACACTTATGACATTGTCATGGTCTAGTGTTATGTTAAAAAATGGAGTCGCCGCGGCGACTGTTACCGTTTTTGTAACAATCGTTCCGGACGAAATTGGAACGTTCTTTTTCAACACGTAGAACTCGGGCTGTCCACTCTCGTTACGTTGATATACCGATATTTCGGTTGGATCGTACACCGTATCTACTGAGAAGTCGACGGGTTCATTTGTGACAAAGTTGATGTTGGTGTCTGCGGCAACGACCATGTTTTGCTTAATTATCTGAGCGTATCGCATGTCCGGAGAATACGTACCGTCGCCGTTCTGCATTGACGGTATGAGCTGATACACGTCTAACGTACCAATTGATGCACCAGTCGTCTTTGGCTTGTATCCCATGTACTTCGACAACGCTATGATGTTCTTTCTCTCCTCAGCGGTAATCGGCAGAGACTCCTTGAACTGATAGTCGATGTAGTACGACAGAACATCACCAACGTAAGCGGCCTGCTCCATGTACATCATTCCGACTGACGCGTCGCTGAAGTCTCTGTACGTGTTTGGATAGTACGTCTTGGCAAACTCCAACAACGAGGCCTTGAGGCCGGAAAAGTCGTTCCCCAAGTATCGGACGTCCTTCTGACCAGGCTGAAAAGATTTTTGAGTTTCTGTCGTCATATAGTTTGTTGAGACACCGAGAAGTCCACCGTTTGAGCCTCGGTTATTCCGATGCTGTCAACGGTGAACACAACTTTGATGTGTACCGTATAAATATCTCGGAGTTCGGTTCTTGTGTCGGTCACGACTGACACGACATTTACATACGGCATCCAACGTTGAATATCTCGACGGACGGTGCTATCAATGATTTGCTGCAGTCCGTCGTTCTCGAACTCAAACACCACCGAATGCAAGTCCGAACCAAACTCCGGATTCATTCGACGTTCTCCCCTGACGGTCTGTAAGAGGTTCGTCAGATTATGCTTGATCTGATCCAAAGCCGTGAATGTTTGGTCAAAGTATCCACCGTCTCCATGTGTGATGGGGAGAGATACACCAATGGACTGTTTTGGAATGGATATTGGCATCAACTCTCCTGATCAAAGTTCGTAGGAACCGGCGATTGAAAATTCAAAGCTCCGCCGCGACTGGCCTTGGCCTTCTTGTCGGTGGCCCGAAGCAGTTGGCGATAGTCTCGGCTCATAGCGTTGGCTACGCCGACAAGCGCCGAGTTTTCCGTCAAAACCTCTTTTGGAATGGACACGCCGACAGTAGCAACGTCCTCGGAAGGAATTCCACCAACCGTCTCGTTGAGGATTGCGTTGAGGGTCGGGTTGCTGGAATACTTCTTCGATGCGGTCGGTTGTGGTGACTTCTTTACCGTCGGACGTGCCGTTGGTGTTGGAGCACGTTCGGATACTACTTGCTGATCCGAGCCAGTTTTCTCGGACAGAATTTCAATGAGAATGTTCGGAAGTTGGGAACGGACCTCTTCCTGAACAATCACACGGATAGCGTTTAGTAAATCATTTTTTGTCATATATACGATGTCCTACTATAATTATCAGTTGAAAGCGATTTTACACGGTGTATGATGGTGTAATGTTTTTGGCGACGTTGGAAACGGCCGACGTTGATTGATACTGTCCAACCGCGGAAGCGACTGTCGACTGAGCCGATTGTATTTGTTTAGTCACTTCCGATGTGGTGTTTGATAGTGCGCCTGTAGTAGATTCAACCTTACCAGCCAATGACGGTTTCATGCCACCAATAAGGCTATCCACATTTACCGGCCCCATTACAGACGACTTTAATCCATCAAGTCCAAGTTTTGGTTCTGGAAGAGCCCCACGTGTTAATGACGTGAGCTTGTCTGTTGCCGATCCAAGAGACGCTGCCGTCGGTATAGATGGTAGATTGATGGATGACAACTTCGGAGTCGATGGTAGTTCCTGAGCCAATGGAAGACTTACACTTGGTATTCCTTCACACAGTCCACCGGCAACTGCCGGAATTTTGTCGGTCGCAGTTGACGTCACGTTACCGACGTTTAGCGTCGGAAGAACTGAAATCGGAGCTTCCACCGATGGTATGGATACTGTGTTCATTTGAGGTCTCCTCCTGGCTGACCAGGCGCCGCACCGCCGCCGACTAGATATACTCGTTGACTCATGTTCTTTGGCGCCTTGTTTTGTAGGTCTTTTACCTGCGTCTTCAACGTCTTCATCGCCGTCACGTGATTACTCATCTTAGACACCCATGCCGGTTTCGGTGCCAACGTTGGGTCTTTCTTCGTGTCGTGTTCATGCTTAGCCAACCATTCCTCGCAGAGTTCAATCTGCCAATCGCATTGATTTGCCAACCATTCACAGAGTGCCATAAGCCAGTCCGTTGTAGTTCGGCCGAGAAGTGCTGGCTCACCAGTTTGTTTAGCTTCTCCAAGGAAGATCAATGGCGAGTTAATCGTGGTCGGCCCGTTCGTTGTCATCACAATCTGATCTTGAGCGTCAATGGTAAACTCCTGATCGGTAACTATCGCGAACCGCTGTTTGGCGTATTGGAAGAACTCCTTACCTCGTGCCTGAAACACGAGTCGGCCGCTGTTGACCACGATCTGATCACCGTCCAACTTTGGATACTTAAACTTAGTCAAACCATCCGGAGAGAACTTAGGTTGTTCCTCGGGCGTCCCGCTCTGAAGCATGACCTTTTTGCAGACTGTCTTGAAATCTGAAACGGTTAGTCCTGATGTGAGTTGGATAGATGAACCATCGTTGTTGATGGATTCCGTAACGTAGGTCTTTGGATGCTTCGTAACTTCGTTCTTCGGATCGGCGTCTGCCTGTCGGTTGCGAATCAACACCCACGGGTTTCCCATTCCCTTTTTGTAGTCGGCGTTCCCCGAGTCTCCTTCATTGGCCGTAGTATCCGATCCATATCCGCCAAACCGAATGGACGAACCGAATCTTGACTCTATAATTGTATCACCCTCGTACCGACGTAACGCTCGGATTCGTTTATTGTATTTGAATACGTCGCCGAGACATCCTTTACCACCGTCCGATATGTTAATTTCGGAATCAACCTTCTTCTTTATCTCATCTCCACTTCCGCCATAGTATGGTTCTAGCCCAAAGTCCGCTGTTGCGTTTATGAACCCTCCAGAGTTGATCCGTCTGGTGTAATAAAACCGTCCCATGTAATTCACAACTGCTACAAGTTCATTGACCAGTGGAATCTCGGTCACACCCGTTATTTCCAATGGATCGGCCCACTGCAACTCGTTAGAATCGACGCCAACGTCGGTTGTAATGAAACGAAACTTAATTCGTCCAATCCAACCATAATCAACATCCTTATTTGTCGGTTTGGAACCATCCAACGACTCGGGATATTGGTCCGATATGATTGTCATGTCCGACACCATTGGATGCTTCTCATCATAAATGGCGTCAACCACAATGGCAGCCTCAAACTCATAGAAAAGAGTTGTCTCAGGCTTACGGTTCAACGTCGAGCTGTTAGATGCCAAGAAGTCGGTCTGCTTGGTCAATGCATCATTTCTGAGATGCCGTTCCACGAATGCCATTAGGATTTTTTCTCCGTATTATCCTTCATTGATGCTTTAATCTCATCAACTTTACTAGCATCGACCGCCGTCTTCATCTCAGTTACAACCGTCTCAACTTCAGTCATCAACTGCTTCTTTTCTTCTTCGGTAAGCATTAGACCGCCACCGGTAGAATCATCAACGCCGGTTGCGTTCGATACCATTCGCTGAACGATGGCCGCCAACTTGATGAGTTGTTCATCGTTGCGAACGCCAACATCCAAATATTCCTTTATGAGAGGGACTATCATCAACGCGTTCTCCGGCGTTTTTATCATGACGCGTAGGTCTGACAATAGGATGTCAATCTGATTACGCTTGTTCGCAGAATTGTCAACAATGTCTTCAAACAGAGAACCGATGCGTTTGCCCTTGTAAATTTCGAGGTCAGAATCATATGCCATAACGTATATAAATAGTTACCGTAAGTGTATTTTGGATGAGAAGTAGTCTCCGGTTATCTTTCCTGTGTCCAGATACTCGTTCTTTATGTTGTTATAAGCGAACATCATCCGATTTACTACTTTCGTGATGTGTTGGGTCTGGCAATCGGCGATTTCACGAATATATAGATACAGCGCCTTTTTATTGAACATGTCAATTCGGTCGCATCGTCTAAAAATTTCGACGACTGCGCTCGCGATGTTGTAGTCCCTATCTTTTGGAAACAAT
>Ga0172381_10001332_pt1 | contig 29354 bp, 18 predicted proteins | sample Leawel6488metaG_FD_119754 | JGI IMG/M metagenome (GOLD analysis project Ga0172381, IMG submission 119754) | Leachate microbial communities from a municipal landfill in Southern Ontario, Canada - Leachate well 64-88 metaG | ecosystem: Engineered > Solid waste > Landfill > Unclassified | place... | reverse complement strand
TTTTCGTTTTGTATCAGAGCAAAGATAGAATTTTTTTAACTCTGGATGAATCTTTGATATACGAAAGCAGTAACGCTGGTTTTTTGTAACCATGTTATGCTCCAGCGAGCTTTTCTGGGCACTCACTTTACACTTCATATTTGAAGCTCTCCAAATGGTAAAATCAGAGGTGTCTACAATCATCCTCCCATCTCCTCCAATGATCCTCCAATTAAGGACCAATTAAAGACCAATTAAAGACCAATGATCCTCTAACCGTTCTCCCATCTCCTCCAATGATCCTCCCATGGTTCTCCCTGCGTTTCCAATGGTTCTCCATGGTTCTCCCATGGTTCTCTTTTCCAATCATTCTCCCATCTCCTCCAATGGTTCTCCCTTTTCAATCTACGTTTCGCTCCTGACTTTCTTAAACCGCGAAGACACGAAGACGCCAATAAAAATTATAAATAAGTTTCGCGCCTTTGGGATTGGCGGTGAACCGGAGGTTTCGCTCCTGACTTTCTTAAACCGCGAAGACACGAAGACGCCAATAAAAAGTATAAATAAAATTCGCGCCTTAGCGACTTAGCGGTGGATTGGAGGTTTCGCGCCTGACTTCTTAAACCGCGAAGACACGAAGACGCCAATAAAAATTATAAATAAAATTCGCGCCTTAGCGACTTAGCGGTGGATTGGAGGTTTCGCGCCTGACTTCTTAAACCGCGAAGACACGAAGACGCCAATAAAAATTATAAATAAAATTCGCGCCTTAGCTACTTAGCGGTGGATTGGAGGTTTCGCGCCTGACTTCTTAAACCGCGAAGACACGAAGGCGCCAATAAAAATTATAAGTAAAATTCGCGCCTTTGCGACTTAGCGGTGAACTGGAAGTTTCGCGCCTGACTATTTTAAACCGCGAAGACACGAAGACCTAATAATAATTATTTACATAGCGATGAATGCCTTCAATAAATACAGGAACATTAAAATTGATCAGGAATCCTAATCTTTTATCTGATAGTTTTAGATAGGAAATTACCTGAGCAACATGCACCGCTAATAGGTTTTCAACTGCTTTAACTTCGATGATGATCTCATTTTCTACTAGAATATCAATCCGAAAGTCCTTTTTCAATCTTTGCCCCCGATAATACAGTGGAATTAGAACTTCCTCTTCGGATTTGATCTTTCTGACTTTCAATTCCTCCACGACACAAGACCGGTACACGGATTCCAGTAAGCCCGGCCCAAGTTCTTTATGAACCCTATAACAGGCATCTACTAATTGTGTTGCAAAATACTCGAAATCTTGTTTTTTCATTGTTATTATAAGATATTTTTCCTGCTTAATCAGATTTCACCATAAAAGGTAATCAATTTATTATAAATAAATTTCGCGTCTTTGCGACTTAGCGGTGAACTGGAAGTTTCGCGCCTTTGGGATTGTCTGTGGATTGGAGGTTTCGCTCCTTTGCGACCTGGCGGTGAAAGTAAAAGATTGGAAAGGATGGGAGTACCATTGGAAAATACCGGTCGAAAATGTTTTTCCCGTGAAGTTGAAAAAAATGGGTTTCTTATATTACCTTTTGGGAGGAAACAGGATTAAGAAGAAAAAAAGAAATATTTGAAAGGCCAGAGACCGCCAATAACGTTCAATTCCAGGGTAAGGAAGATACCGGGAAACGGGAAAAGCGGATAAAAAGTCTGACAAATTGAGTAACTTCGCATAAATTGAATTTAGAATGAAAACGCATCATAAAATAATAAATGGAGACAGCAGACAAATGTCAGAATTACCTGACAATTCGGTGCATCTGGCAATTACTTCGCCTCCATACTGGCAACTCAAAGACTATGGAACTGACAATCAAATTGGCTTCCATGATAGTTATGAAAATTACATCAACAACCTGAATTTAGTCTGGAAAGAATGTTACCGCGCGCTTCACAATGGTTGCAGGTTGTGTATAAACATTGGCGACCAATTTGCAAGAGCAGTATATTACGGTCGTTATAAAGTCATTCCGATTCGTGAAGAAATTATCAAATTCTGTGAAAACATAGGATTTGACTATATGGGCGCTATTATATGGCAAAAAGTAACGACTTCAAACACAACCGGCGGTGGCGTTCAAATGGGTTCCTATCCTTATCCGAGAAACGGTATTTTGAAACTTGACTATGAATTTATTCTCGTTTTCAAAAAACTTGGTGACGCGCCAAAGCCGACAAAGGAGCAAAAAGAGCTTTCTAAGATGACTGCTGAAGAATGGAACATTAACTTTGCAGGACATTGGAATTTTGCAGGAGCAAGGCAAGATGGACACATTGCAATGTTTCCGGAAGAATTGCCAAACCGACTCGTTAAAATGTTTTCTTTTGTTGGTGAAACTATACTTGACCCGTTTTTAGGTAGCGGTACAACAGCATTGGCGGCAAAAAAATTAGACAGGAATTCGGTTGGTTTTGAAATCAATCCTGAATTTATCCCATTCATCAAAGAAAAATTGGAAGTTCATCAGAAGGACCTGAACGGAACAACTTACGAGTTTATAACTCAAAATCAATCGCCCATCGACTTTGAAAAAGAAATCAATAAACTGCCTTACATTTTCAAAGACCCACACACCCTGGATAAAAAAATTGATGTAAAAAAGTTGCAGTTCGGCTCTAAAATTGATAAAGACAGCTCAACCAAACGGGAAGGACTTTATATAGTTAAAGAAGTCATCAGCCCCGAAATAATAAGGTTAAACAATGATTTAACCGTAAAACTTATTGGCGTCAAGGAAGACCCAACTGCCAATGGGAAAGCGACTTCATTCCTGATTGAAAAAACAAAAGGAAAACGAGTATTTCTCAAATATGATGTTGAAAAATACGATAGTAAGAATAATTTGCTTTGCTATCTGTACCTGGAAAACAAAACTTTTATTAATGCTCATTTGATTAAAAATGGTCTGGTACAGGTGGACCTTAGTATAAATTTCAAGTATAAGGACAAATTCATAAAATTAAGAAATGAATAAAGAGCAACGTAAAGCATAAATTTTATCGATTATTTATAACTCTCATAATCAAATTTTGTATGTCAAAAGAATGGATTACAGGATCCGAAGGGGAAAACTTAAAATTCAAAAGAGAAACTCTCTTGAATTATGGAATGAATAGGTGGGGATTAAATAAAGCTCATAGTGTTGGATCCACATCAGAACTTATAAGAACTTGTGCCCCAACGAAATATAAAGAATGGGAAGAATTCTATTTTACAAAAGCCACACAGAAGAAAAATGATGGTTTAAGGATTACACGTGAATATATCGCTGGACTTGGCCAGACACTTTATGTCAAACTATCTGAGGTAGTTCAAAACGAATTAATCTCTATTACCGAAGAAGAATGTATTGATTATGCATATAACCTGGTCCTTAATAGGACTTACGAAGGTTATAAAACAGAAATTGAAACTATATATGGACAATTAGAAGGCGCTGTTGAAAGAAAAATTGAACCGGCGCCAGATAATTGGGATAGAACTTATGGTGTTGATTTCTTCATAAAAATCAATGACAAATTCATAGGGATTCAAATAAAGCCGATTGTTTCCGGTCAGGCATTAAACCACTATCAATGGATAGAAATGCACAAAGTCAATCATGCAAAATTTGAAAAGGAATTTGGTGGAAAAGTATTCTTTGTTTATTCTACAAAAAGTTCCGCAGGGAAAAAGACTATCTATAATACAGAAGTAATTGAGCAAATAAGGAATGAAATTGCCCGGTTAAAAGGGTGATAAAAAACACCAAATCTATCGCATACAAATCTGGATTGTTTTTCAAACCACTATTATTTCGCGCCTTTGCGACTTAGCGGTGAACTGGAAGTTTCGCACCTTTGCGACTTAGCGGTGGATTGGAGGTTTCGCGTCTTTGCGACTTAGCGGTGGATTGGAGGTTTCGCGCCTTTACGGTTTCGTAAATCCCTTATCTTTGTGTGTTTTTAACTGCTTTTCCTGCTGTGGCCCATGCTTTGAACAAATATTTCTCCCACCTCGAGCCCATTGTCAAAGGGTTGCCGCATAAACCGGGGGTATATCAATATTTCGACGAGAAGGACCGGATTATTTATGTGGGGAAAGCCAAGGACCTGAAAAAGCGGGTCAGCTCGTATTTCGCCAAAATAAACTCCATCAGCGGAAAAGTACAAATGCTGGTACGCCGGATCGCCGATATCAAATACATCGTGGTGGAAACGGAACAGGATGCCCTCCTCCTGGAGAACAACCTGATCAAGAAATACATGCCGCATTACAATGTGGCGCTTAAAGATGACAAGACCTTCCCGTGGATCTGTATCAAGAACGAACCTTTTCCGAGGATTTTTCCAACCCGCCACGTGATCCGCGACGGCTCTGCTTATTTCGGCCCCTACGCCAATGTCCGGCTGATGCATACTTTGCTCGAACTGTGCCGCCAGCTTTATCCCCTGCGTAATTGTTCGCTCAGCCTGACCGATAAAAACATCCAATCGGGGAAGTTCAGGGTTTGCCTGGAATACCATATCGGGAACTGTAAAGGGCCCTGCCAGGAATTCCAGGCCCGCGAAGATTACGACAGCTCCATCGCGGCGATCAGGGAAATCATCCGCGGGAACATCACCATGGTGGCCCGTCAGTTACGCGACCTGATGATGGAATACGCAGGTCGCGAAGAGTTTGAAAAAGCCCATTATGTCAAGGAGAAACTGGCCCTGCTTGACAAATACCAAAGCAAATCCACCGTGGTCAATCCTTCCATTAACGATGTGGATGTCTTTTCCATCTCATCGGAAGGTTTATCGGCCTATGTGAATTTCATGAAGGTGATGAACGGCGCCATCATCCAGGTCCATACGCTGGAAATGCAGAAAAAACTGGATGAAACGCCCGAAGAACTGCTTTCCCTGGCCATCACGGAGATCCGGCAACGGTTCGAAAGCATTTCACCGGAGATCATCGTCCCCTCCCTTCCCGATTATACTTTACCGGGAATTACTTATACCGTCCCGAAAATCGGGGATAAGAAAAAACTGTTGGTCCTTTCGCAACGCAATGTCAGGTATTACCAGCTCGAAAAAGAAAAGCAGAAGGAACTGGTTGACCCGGAACATAAAAGCAGGCGGATCATGGATACCATGATGAAGGATCTCCGGATGACTGAATTGCCGGCTTATATAGAATGTTTCGACAACTCCAACATCCAGGGCGCCAGTCCGGTCGCAGCCATGGTCTGTTTTAAAAATGGCCGTCCCGACAAAAGCGAATACCGCCATTTCAATATTAAAACCGTGGAAGGCCCCGATGATTATGCGTCAATGGAGGAGATCGTTTTCCGCAGGTACAAGCGTTTGCTGGACGAAAAGAAACCATTGCCCCAGCTTATCATCGTCGATGGGGGGAAAGGCCAGTTGGGCGCGGCCATGAAAAGCCTGGAGAAACTTGGATTACAGGGAAAAATGACCGTGATCGGGATTGCCAAAAGGCTGGAGGAGATCTATTACCCCAATGATCATTTCCCGATGTACTTAGACAAAAAATCAGAGACCCTCCGGATCATCCAGCAGATGCGCGATGAAGCGCACCGTTTTGGGATCGCCCACCACCGCCGCCGCCGTGAAAAAGCAGCCCTCAGCCCGCAACTGACCAAAATCCCCGGCATTGGCAATACCCTCAACCAGAAACTCCTCTGTACATTCAAATCGGTGAAAAACATCAGGTCAGCCACCCTCGAAGAACTACAGGAAACCATCGGAAAAGCCAAAGGAAAAATCGTTTACGAACACTTTAACCTTTTTCATCCCTAAATCCTCATTCCCGGATCCTGACCCTTATCGCGCTCCCCGCCAGGCATCCTGCTGCATCTGCAATGAAATCATAGATGTCGCCCTGCCGGTTTGGGATGTAAAATTCCTGGAGAAGCTCCGTGAATACACCTAATAAGATACCGGCCGACAAGGCTATGAAAACCGCGTGTCCCTTCAGAAAAGGGAATTGATCCTGGTTCTTATATCCCCTGATCTGGAGCCAGGCATAAACCCCGAAAAGAAACAGATGGACCAGCTTGTCGGGCTTGAACAAGTCAGCAAAAACCGGCAATTTAGGTAATACCTGACCGGGCAAGGTATTGAGCACGATGATAAAAACCGCCCAGAGAAGGCTCCAGCGGTTTTGTTTCAGGAAGGTCAGCAAGTCCTGGTGTTTTTGCAGGAATGGCGGGTTATTCCTTTATAAGCTCCTGGTATTTGGCAGCATCCAATAATCCGGAGGTTTCGGTAGGATCGGTCATCCTGATCTTGACGACCCAGCCATTGCCATAAGGGTCCTTGTTGATGGTTTCAGGACTGGTGGTCAGGGTTTCGTTAAACTCCAGGATTTCCCCTGAAACAGGCATAAAGATATCCGATACGGTTTTTACGGCTTCGATGGTGCCAAAAGCCTCATGTTTTCCAAGTTGTTCCCCTACGGTTTCGACTTCAACAAAAACGACATCGCCTAATTCATGCTGGGCAAAATCGGTGATCCCGATCCAGGCCTGATCGCCTTCAACTTTCAACCATTCGTGGTCTTTTGTGTACTTGAGATTTGCAGGAACGTTCATAAATGTAATGTTTTTAAGATTTTTTCAAATGTATGGTTTTTTTCTGTATTGTCAAGTAAAGTGTTAAAAAACCAATCCGTTGTTCCGGCAGGTTATTGCGACATGGTAAACCGCAGGGAGATGCCGCCACGCGTGTTCGACGTGCGGTATTGGTTGGAAACATAGGGTGAATTGATAACTTTGTCGAAATAGAAGCGGAGGGTGAACTGCTGGCTGAGGTTGTAATCGGCCGAGAAGTTGAGCGACATGACCTGCTGACCAACCGACACCTGGTTAATGTCCTGATCAACGCGGCGCAACACGGTTTTGTTCTGGCGGATTGAAAAATCAAGTTTCAGCGCCAGATCGCTGTTGGTTTTTGTCTTTTTCCCACCCCCGAACAGCCCGGAGAAATTCAGGTGAATGCCTTTAATCCGGTAACCCAATCCCACGATGTATTCGTTGCTGGTGATTTCGGTGAGTTGATTATTGGTGATGGCAAAGGAGACATTGCGCGACTTCCGCATTTCGAGGTTTGCCAGAAAGCTGTTCAAAAACCCAAGATCGATTTTTATAAGCGGGCTGAATTGTTCTGTAATTGAAACGACCGTCATCTGGTATTGCGGGATAAAGTTGCCGGCATCATCGATCACGGCCGGCATGCTGTTCCTTTCACCGTACAGGATGCTTGTATTGAAACTCCCGACGCTGTAAGTCGAAAGATAAGCATGGGTGAGGGTCAGGGTCCTTAACCATGTTTTAAAGAACTTCAGTTTGGCAAGCCCGTCGTAAGTTACCCTCCAGTTGGGAAGCGGGATCGAGGGGAAGGCCGTCAGTTTGATCTTGCCAGGGTCCTTCCCGGTGTAAGCCGACAGGAAGGACATGATCAATACTTCCTGATCGGTGGCCCCATATCCCTGCGGATATCCCGTTGAATCAACGATCCCGACCGAATTTGGATTCAGGGCGGCCAGGCGCATGGCCATTTGTTGCCGGTAACTTTTCATCCGTTCGAAAGTGGAGGATTTGCCGAATTCATCTTCCTGATCGAAGGATGTACCGATCATGATATACGACATGGTAAAGCTACCCTGGTCCGTGGGGGAATATGAATGGAAATTCCCGGAAGCATCGGCTTTGTAATACTCCTGGTGGGTTTTTGAATATTGCCGGTTGGCGGTGATCTCAATCCGCAGGTCGCGAATGGGTTCCAGACTGATGTTGATGGTCAGGTTCTCGTTGAATTTATTGACATAGGCTGTATTCAACATGGTATCGGAAGTGAGCCAGTCGTGTTCCGTGGCAGCGGAACGTATGTCGCGCTGGTCGCCGAAAACAAACCCCAACCCCGGAGCGTTGACACTCCAGTCATTTCCAAGGGCATTGGGCTCAGGGGTAAATCCGGGCATCAGGATCCCGTTCCCCTGCGCATAATTAAACTTGACATTTCGGATCCCCATCAGGAAACGCAAGGAGCCTTCAAGGATCATGGCGCCAACATGACTGGGGGGTTTCTCCGCCTTGATGCTATCCTGTTTGGTCATAATCTTGTCTTTGGGCACTTTGGGAGGTTCCGGCTTTTTGTTCCTTACGTTGGTTGACCCCTGGTTGATCTTTTTCAGATATGGGACCTTGTTGTACAAGTTGACCAGGTTCAGTCCGCCATTCAGTACTTTATTGTTGGTATTTTCAATGGTATTCCCGTATTGTGCCTGGATCGATAGCGGAGAGGCATTCCAACGGTAGTTGGCCTGATAGCCGGCATTCAGGGTGATAAAGTCAAGATAAGGGATTTTCCCGATTGGCACTTCCCAGGTTACGCTGAAAGCCTGGTTGTAATTGTTCATGGTACCAAAGGAGAAGATCTCGTTCCAGATCTGGTCGCGGTTCGACCGGTCGATCTGTCCCGGCGGCTCGTTGATAAAGGCGCTTGCATTGGCCAGCAGGGTGAACTTCAGTGATTTTGCAAAATCATATTTCAGGTCATACAACCGGGTCCAGTCCCATTTTTTAAGATAGAAAGTCTCCATTGGCACGATGGCCGCACTTTTATTCCGGAATTTCCGTTGCTGGAATTCGCGGTTCATATCGGTCCGGAAGGTAAACGATTTGGGGAGGTAATAAAAGTTGAAATCCTTGATCAGGGTAAAAGCTTTGGTCCTGCCCAACGCTTTAGACTTCTGGAACGGTTGTATGTTTTTGGGTTGCGTTGAGAAAGTATAACCCAACCCTCCGGTGTATTTTTTCTTCAGGTCATATTCCACATCCACATCCCGTTGATAGGTCTCAGAATAAGCGTAACTGATGTTGAAATTCTCTATGTCATAGATCCGTGGTTTTTTGTCGCCTGTCCGGTCTTTCCTGACATTCATCAGGTTAAAGTTTTTACGTTGGACATAAGTTTCAGTCAATCTGCGGATGGAGTCTTTCTCTTCTTTGGTATCGTAAGAACGAAGCACATCGCTCAGGTAAAGGTCAGGATTGAGGGGATCGTAAAGCGGGCTGTTTTTTTGCATGGAATAATCGAAGTGTACCGGGATCCGTACACCGGATTTGGCCGGGAAAAATTTGCCCAGGTCGAGGTCGGTATCGAATCCGAAGATGGTTATTGCTTCCATAATCCGCTGGGTTTGTTTCTGTTCAAGGTACCCAAAACCGGCGCTGCTATAACTTCCATTGAGTTGTATCCTCCCTAAATCGGCCAATTCGACAGCTACGCGGGCCTGGGCCGCCCATCCACCATGTTTGTTGAAATCAGAGAGACGCAATTCATCCACCCAAACCTCGGCACATTTCGACTGCCCGTCGTCATCAGGCGCGGAAGCGCTTTTTTTAGGATTTCTGAGCCCGATCATGATGGCCCTGACATCACTGATAGTAGGCGATCCTACCACGGTTATTTTATTGGCCCCGTCGTACTCCACATAAGGGGTCCCGGAAGTCAGTTCAAGTCCCTGGTCGCGAAGGGCCACCTGCCGGTCATATTTCACCTGTACCAGCCGGTCCAGCTCAATATTAAAGGCATTGCTTTCCGGCCAGATCGCATCCGGGTTATCCGCCCGCGTCCCCCAGGCCGTAAAACTGAGCGGGATTTCGTATTCATAATAATTTTCAGTAAAATCAGACCCGATCCGCATAAAAATGGTCACATCACCGGTCTTCAGGTTTTGGCTCCTGATCGCCTGCTCGGCATGGACATACATCTGTAACCGTTTGAACTGGCGGAAATCAAATTCAGTGGTCTTATAGGCGCCACGGGCATCGCCATCCACCAGGTTGCAGATCTTGAACGACATTGATTGTTCATTGAGCTTCTGCATGTTGGTCGATCCCCAGTTGGTCTCTCGTTGAATCCCCGGAGGCATGACATAAGGAATGGGCTGTTTGCTCCCATTTTCTTCGATACTAACAGTCGCGATATCGAATTCCGTGGAATTCTGGTAATCATCGGGGATATATTCGCCAGGCGACAGCAAACTGTTGGAATACTTGCGCCATTCCCCGCGCGTAAGTTCAAGGGTGGCAAAACGGCAAACGACCGGCCGCTGAAAGTTCTTGAAGAACATACGCATAAACCGGATCGAGGTGAAATCGGAGAGGTTCCCCACTACCTTGTCGGGCGTCCTGATAGGGATCTTGAACTGGTACCAGTTGACCGAACCACGGGTCCCATCGGCTAACGGGATATCGGAGGCGCGATAGACATTGGTGATGTAATTGGATCCCGCTTTCATCTGATCACGGCGTAACTGGACCACATACTGGTAATACCGTTCAGACTCGCTGAGCGTATTGTCCTTGTTGATATCTTCCACGTTGGGCAAAGAAGTGGCAAGGGTCGGGTAACTTTCGGGTGATTGGCCCGAAGTAGGCGAATTTCCATCGGGGCCGTTATATTTTTTATACCGGTTCAGAATGCTGCTGAATTGCGGGTCGCTATCATAATCTGATCCCCTGAAGTAATGGAAGTCATCGCTCGATGGGTCGGTTGAAGCATTCTTATAAGCGCCGGAAGAAGGCCCGAATTTATTTCTGATCACTTCGACATAGCCGGGGCCGAAAAACGAAAGCTCATCAGCGTCGCCAAGCCCATCATAGCCAACATCCTGGTAAGGACGGGAGGCCGGATCATTATCAAACGCATCCACGAGGGCCTGCAATTGTGGCACGCGGCCCCAGATGGTGGTGTCAACACCCTGCACAACACTGGTTGTCGGAAGCCCGTTTTCAAAACTTTTTCGTCCATCCCGTAAAATATCCTCAGAGATATCGCCCAGGTTAAAATAAAGTTGCCCGGTATTCAGGGAATCATAAATGAACGGGTCCATCATCCAGAATTCGATGTACTGAATGTTCGTGGCATCGAAATCGGTGCTTTCCATCTTCCGCATAATGCCTCCCCAGCGGGTTTCCGGCGCAACCAGTGTCCCATCCTCGTTCAGTCCACTGGAAAAGGAGGATGGCAAAACATCAAAGTTGTTGGGCCCTTTTTCCGAAGGATAATAGGCCATGTTCAGGATGGACATATTTACCGGCACGCCGTTTAGCGGTTGTTTGTTCGGGAAGATTTCAGTTTCCCATACCTGACGGACATATTGGTTTGACAATTCCTCGTTGGAGACATTGGGTGGGATCAGGCTGGTATTTTTGTCATAAAAAAGCGGGTCGATCACATACCAGGCTAATTTAGCCCGGTTGAACCCGTAAGCAAGATCTGTCCCCGCGGCGCCTTCGGGGAAAAAGTCGGTTGTGGTCTGCCCCTGGGGCGTACTGGCCATAAACCAGGTACCGATATTTTTCAGGTCGATGGTTGACTTGGCGCCTTCAAAATCGTCGATATAGGTGGTTCCTGCTTTTCCAATAGCTTTGGAGTGCCCCGGGATAAAATGGGCGAATTCAGCGTCAACGGAAATGCTTGATGGCGCCTTAGTGGAGATCAGCGGCAGCGCATCGATAAAACGGGTGATCAGCCTGGACTGGGTCTTATACGAAAGGTTTATTCCCCAGATGGTATTCGACATGGGTTCATCTCCGTAGTTGACTTTTTCCGTCAAAGGCCGTTCATTGAGGTTCAGAATGGTAGCCCCAATCATGAAATCCTTGTTCAGCTTATAGTCGATATGCGCACCCATCAGCCGCTTGGTCTGCACGTTGAACATTTCGTTACTTTCAAGCGAGATGCTGATCGGCGTTCCCGAATTAAGGATCCCTTCGTTGATGATCCTCACCCGTCCCAATGTATAATCCACCGTATAATCCACGTTTTCTGTTAGTTGGATACCAGCGGCAGTAACCTTGACCGAACCGGCAGGCACATTCAGGGCATTGAGGGAAACTTCAGAGCCGCCTGATGATTTATAATAACCATCCAGGAAAAATTTATTTTTATCAGGATACTGGCGGGCCATGGTTTTGGTCATGGTATACAGCGAATCGAAGCAATATTTGTTGGCTAACTCAATCGAACCTTTGGGATCATTGATGTCCAAAATGGAATCGCGCAAATCTTCGCCGAAAGGTTCGAGGACCGTAAAGAAGATCCTTCCGTTGGATGCCTGGATCGTACCCCCGGAGGTCACAGCCCGGTCGATAAAGTCAAACATTCCATCCGAGGGAGGGTTGAATTGCTGGTTTAGGTTATCGAAGTTCAGTACCCGCAGCAGGGGAGTCCCTTTGATCCTTCCTTCCCCGATATAGGCAGTCGGCACTCCGTTGGCATTCCCCGAATAGAGGATGTTAAGGTTAAAATCGTTGGCCTGTACCTGATAAGCGTTCAGGGCATATACGTTTTTCATCATCAGGTTCCAGGTCGGGACCTTTGTATTCAGGGAAGTGCTTTTCAGCAATTTCACCATAAGGCACTGGGGATTGTTGATGCCCTGATCGGAAAACTCCCCTACCTGGCGAACGACAGTATCCCCGACAACCTGGTACTGATAAGCCACAGCAAGGGTCTGGTCCGAATTGAGGGCAGTGTTCAGCGAAATGAACCCCAGCTTTGGATTGTAACTGTACTCGGTAGGTAATAATTTCCGCGCACTTTCTACTTTTTCAAAATCCTCCCCTGAAATCATCATAAAGGGAGGCCCTTTCAGATAATCGGTTACCGTGTTGATGTTGCGTACCTTGGTGGTATCAGCAGGATTTGGCATGATCACCTGGAAGAGATTATTGGAATTATTGGAGGGGAACTTACGCCCAGGATCCCCCGTGAACAAACGGGTATTATAGGGCTGATATTCGCCCAGGTCCATAAAAGCGACGATATTCCGGTTTTCCGTAACGGCAGCGCCCACGTTGGTGACCCAAACTTCGATTTTCAGGATGTTGACATTCGAATTGATAATCGGAAGTTTGGCAAGCGACTGTTTATAGGTATTCCGAAAATTCTGTCCGATGAAAAAGTGTTTATTTTCTTCATATTCATCAGCCCTGATGTTGAACCTTGTCTGCTGGGCATTTCCCTGGACGATAATATTTTTTGATTCGCTTTTTTGCTGGGAATAGAGAGCGGTTACCGTGACCCTGCCAAAACGGAGTTTCGTCTTGAGCCCGAAAAGGCTTTCCGTCCCCCGGATAAGATTGGTGGTGAGGGGCAAATTTACGTCACCGCCTTCGATCAGCTGGACAATGTCGTCCTCTTTGCCTTCGTATTTCAACTTCAACTTGTTTTCGAATTCGAAAGTGGCTTCGGTATTATAATTGACTTTGAACTCGATTTTATCGCCGATCTTGGCGATGACATTCATCTGGATTTTTTCATCGAAATCGAAGTTGGTCTGGCGGCGCTGACGGGTATTGAGCATGGGATCGTCGCGGCGGTTCGATACGATCCCGAAACTGATTTCGGCTGAACCCTGCGGGCGGATATCGACGGTATTACTCCCGAAAATGGTCTCAAACACTTTTCCCGGGATGATGATTTTTGGAATGACCCCCTTGGCATTGTCAATGCTGGCCGCCTCCGAACGCTCTTTCCAGTAATTGTTGATCATGGTCTGCATATCCATGTCCTGATACTCCTCAAAAGTGAGGGTGGTCGGGATCCGGTACCGGGTTTCCCCGATCATGTAGATATAATAATACTGCCGGGTAACCGGATCATATTCAATGACGGTTTTGATATTGGAAGGATTTTTAAGAAACAGGCCGTGTTCTTTTCCCGACCCTGGCATGACCTGGTCTTCTGTAAATGGATAAACCAGGCTTATCGAATCGCCCTTGACAAGGGTGTCGGGAGGAGCCCAAAAACGCCATGCCATTCCAAAATTGTCCGTTGCTTTACCGGCATTCACCGGAAAACGAACGGCAACAAGGAGGGCCAGGCAGACAAGACAGTATAAAGACTTATTCTTCACTAAGGTATTACGAGATGAATAGTTGCGGAACACGGACGCTTATAAAATTTGCAGCGCCTGTTTGATCAGTTGTTCCACTGTCAGGCCTGTTCCTTCCTTTTCGATGATTTTAGATAATGCTTTATCTGCAAGCATCTTGGGGAAGCCCAGAATGATCAATCCAGATAACGCTTCTTCTTTCTTTGTATTGTGCAGAAATCCCGATTTTTCATGCGGGACCATCTCCTTTGAGATCTTATCTTTTAAATCGATGATGATGCGTTGCGCCGTTTTTCCTCCTATTCCTTTGACCCTTTGCAGCAAAGGGGCATCACCGCTCGCGATGGCATTAAAAACCTCCTCCGGCGAAAGCGATGACAGGATCATGCGCGCCGTATTGACGCCCACCCCCGAAACGGTGATCAACTGACGGAACAATTCCCGTTCTCCCGGATCCGCAAACCCGTATAGCAACATGTCATCCTCCCGGACTACCAGATGGGTGTAAAGGGTACAGGGTACATCCTCGCGGAGCTGTGAATAGGTGTTAATGGAAATGTTCAGAAGATAACCGATGCCACCAGTCTCAACGACCACATATCCCGGTGTCCTTTCCATCAGTCTTCCCTTGATATAATCATACATGGGTATTCACTATTAAAGCTTAATCCATCAGGTTATTATCACGCAATGCCTGCTCTGTTTCGCGGAGTGAGACCGGTTTCGAAATGATCTTCTTTTCACGGTCGAGGAGAAACAAGGTCGGCGTGGCATAAATGTTATAATCATCACACGATTTAGCTGCATACCCTTTTAATTCCGATCCGTTGATCCAGTTCAGCTTATTTTCCTTTAAAAATCCGGTCCAGGCTGTCCGGCTGGTATCTATCGATACGGCTATGACCTCAAACCGCTTGGTTTTCTGCTGGTTGTAGATCTCTTTCAACCGTGGCATCATGGCAACGCAATGGGGACACTGGGTGGACCAGAAAACAAGCAGGGTGTACTCGGCTGATATATCCGATAACCTCACAGGTTTTCCTTTGGTATCCGGGACCTCTAATGGCAGGGCGGGATTCCCGATAGCCAGTTTTTTAAAGGTGTCCAGTCTTTTTTGCAGGGCGCTTTTCCGTGTCTGGTCCTCACAGGCATAAGGATCCTGGAAATTATCGGCAATATAAGTGATCACTTCATCAAAATGGAACTTATCGAAACCGTTCACCAGATAGTCAAGCCAGTACTTGAAAACCTCTGCATTCACCGAAGCGGCGCTGAGCATGATGGTCACGGCTTTGATAAATTCCGCTTCGAGCTGTTTCTGTGTTAACCGGTTGTTCGAATAGAGCGATAAATAGGAAATGGCTTTATTCGGGAATGCCGTGGTCCGTAAAAGCGCAGTATCACTAAAATTAACAAGATCGAAATAGTGTTGTTTCAGAAAATTGATCCGTTGCTCCTTATCCAGTGCAGCCGGGATGAACGGGGTTTGATAAACGCCGGCCATACGGACGGCAAAGGCATCGGGATAAAGGGCAACCAGGGAATCATAAAAAGCCTGTTGTTTCCGTTGGATCCCTTCCATTTCATTGACCACTCCCGTATAAAACGAGTCCCTGACGGGATAATAGTCCACGACCGGCATCAGTAACTGTAACCGTGTCTGGTTAATACGGTCCAGTAAGGAATAGTCCCGGTTGATCTTGTTCTCCATGGATGAAATGATCTTCAGGCTATCCTCCGGATTATCCCGCGTAGTCTTAAAAAGGATATTTTCCCGGTTCCAGATCAGGTCAATCTTTTCATTTTTACCCCATTGTACGCGGTACATGCCTGGTAAGCGTTGGGGAGATAAAATAAACCGGAAATGGCCGGACGAATCTGTCAGGACAGAATCTACCTTCGAAGCGCGTTCTCCGTAATAGCTGTATAGAGAGACCCGGTCAGTAGCAAGATGGCGGACCGTCCCTTCCAAGGTGTTCTGACCCTGAACAAAAATGGTCAGGGCGACAAACAACATCAATAAAATGTTTTTCCTGGAGATAAGCATCAAAGTTCGATCATTTCTTCTTTTTACCGCTTTTTTTCTCCGGGGCCATCGGCCCCAATAATTCAGATAATTTCTTCTGGAGTTCTTCTCCTCTGAGGTTCCTTGCAATGATTTTCTGATCTTTATCCAATAGCACATTGGCCGGGATGGAGTTCACGCCATATAATTTACCGGCTGCATTGCCCCAGCCCTTCAGATCCGAAACATGGCCCCAGGCGAGTTTGTCGTCCCTGATCGCTTTTAACCATTTATCCCTGTTCTGGTCAAAGGAACATCCCAAAATATCGAAACCTTTTTTATGATAGGATTGATAGGCTTTTACCACGTTGGGATTTTCAGCCCGGCAGGGAGAACACCAGGAAGTCCAGAAATCGATCAGGACGATTTTTCCTTTCAGCGAGGAGAGCGCTACAGGGTTCCCTATGGAATCATTCATGGTGAAGTCGGGGGCTTGCTTCCCGATGGCCACACTTTGCAGGATCCCGATACGCTTTTTTATGGCCTGTGTGTAAGTAGATGCGTTCAGGGCGGTATCAAAGTTTACAACGATCGCTTCAAGATCGGGCAGCTCAAATTGCCAGCTGTTACGCATGATTATATATGGGGCTACCACTGATTTCCCGTTTGCTTTGGCAAAATCGATCAGCTTTTGCTTCAACTCTTTGTCGAGGGTCCCCGATATGGAGTCGGTCCGCTTCATCGTTGCCGAATCATTGGCGTCCCTGGCATTTTTCCATTCGCGATAAACTACTTCCATTTTCCGGCTCACTTCTTCTGACAAGGTCACGAATTGCTGATAAATATCCTGGGATGCAGAACCTTTGATCTTCGATTTGTCAGCGCTATCGGGATAGATTTCGACATCTATTTTTCCGTTTTCCATGAATACGGGGACAAAAACCTGTTTGTCGGGCATGGCAATAAACCACATTTCAGGCAATCCGAGTTTTCCCTTGAAAGTGAATTTTCCCTTATCAAGTTTAACAGAATCAATTTTCTGCCAGTTATCGGCATTGAATTTCTGAAGAAAAACCATCCCGGTATCGATCCCTTTGATGGCGCCTTTGAGCGTATAACGATCTTTATTACCTGTGCAGGATGTAAGAATTATGCCAGTCAGCAGGATGAATATAAGTTTTTTCATGCATGGACCTCCTTAATAGATTATGTTTACAAAAGTACGGCTTTTTGTGAAATAAAATAAATCCCTATTTTTACAGGAAAATATCCTTCTATGAAGCGTGTCATTTCCCTGACAGTTTTTATGCTGTCGCTGCTTATTTACACAGGTTTGCAGGCTCAGCCGCAGGTTCAGGACCCTGACTTACCCCGCTATGATTTATCGTTTCAGCCAGTCCTTTACACGGTTGGCTATGCTCACCTCGATACCGAATGGAGATGGGATTATGAAGAAACGATCAATGTATTTCTGAAAAACACCCTCGATGAGAATTTTCAGCGGTTTGAAAAATTCAAACCTTATGTTTTTACCTTTTCAGGAGCGCGCCGTTACCGCATGATGAAAGAGTATTATCCCGCCAAATACGATAAACTGAAAAAATATATTGCACAGGGACGCTGGTTCGTGGGGGGCTCTTCCGTGGATGAATGCGATGCCAATATCCCCTCTCCCGAATCGGTGATCCGTCAGGTTTTATATGGAAACGGATATTTCAAAAAAGAATTTGCAAAACAAAGTGTCGATTTTTTATTGCCCGATTGTTTTGGTTTTCAGGCACATCTTCCCTCTGCCTTAGCCCATGCGGGGCTCCTCGGCTTTTCGACGCAGAAGCTGGTATGGGGATCTGCCGTGGGCATTCCGTTCAACATCGGCAATTGGACCGGTCCTGATGGGAAAGGCGTGATAGCCGCCCTCAATGCCACGTCGTATTGCGGAGAGATAGTAAAACGGCTCGATACCGCGAAATATTGGGTTGACCGGGTCATGGAAAATGGTAAAAAATATGGTGTTTTCGCCGACTATCGCTATTACGGGGTTGGAGATGAAGGCGGGGCCCCGCGCGAACAGGATGTGGCCAACGCGGTCGGCAGCCTCGATCAGCCTGGCCGCCTGATCAACGTATATCTATGTTCCTCCGACCGGTTATTCCGCGATTTGAATGAAGACCAGAAAAAACAACTGCCATCCTACAGTGGGGATCTCCTGCTAACCCAGCATTCTGCCGGTTCCCTGACATCGCAATCGGCCATGAAACGTTGGAACCGGAAAAACGAACAATTGGCGCTTGCCACCGAACCCCTGGCCGTCATGGCCGAATGGCTGGGCGCCCTCGGATATCCCCGGCAAAGATTGAACGAAGCATGGTGGCTTGTCCTGGGAAGCCAGATGCATGATATCCTCCCCGGGACCTGTATCCCCAAAGCTTATGAATATGCATGGAACGACGAGATACTTGCCATGAACCAGTTTGCGGCCGGATTGGAAAGTTCTGCCGCGGCCGTGATCCATGCCATGGATACCCGCGGAAAAGGAAAAGCCCTGGTCGTTTATAACCCCCTCAGCATTGCCCGGAAAGACCTGGCGGAAGCGATTATAGCTTACCCCGAAGGCGCTCCCCAATGGGTTAAGGTTTTTGACGGAGATAATAATGAGATCCCGGTCCAGATCAGCCCGGTCAACAAAAACAGTATTAAAATCATGTTCGTCGCTTCTCTCCCATCCCTGGGATTGGCCTGCTACGATGTGGTTGCCTCACCCCAGCCAGGCCGGTATCCAACCGCCCTTACAGCCGGGAAAAATTTCCTGGAAAACGAATGGCTGAAAGTCACTGTGAACGCCGATGGCGATATCGCTAATATCATCGATAAAAAAACGGGACGGGAAGCGCTTTCAGCGCCGTCAAGACTGGTATTCCAGAAAGAGCATCCGGAATACTGGCCAGCCTGGAACATGGACTGGAACGACCGCCAGAAACCGCCTTCCGGTTATGTGAAGGGCCCCGCGACCATCACCCTGGTTGAATCAGGACCGGTGCGATCCGCGATAAAAATCGAACGGAATGCAGCCGGATCCGCTTTTACGCAATATGTTATCCTGATCGCCGGGAAAGAAAACGTACTGGTGCATAATTATATCGACTGGCAGTCGCGGGGCGTTAGCCTGAAGGCCTCTTTTCCGCTGACCGCCTCCAACCCTGTTGCCACCTATAACCTGGGATTGGGGACCATCGAAAGGGGAAATAACAACAAAGACAAATATGAAGTCCCTTCCCGCGAATGGTTTGATCTCACAGACAAATCGGGCGCTTTCGGGACAACCATTATTGAAAACTGTAAATTCGGCTCCGATAAACCGGATGATAAAACCCTCCGCCTGACCATGCTGTACACCCCGATCACGAATTTCTACCATGATCAGGCCACACAGGATTGGGGAAGCCATGAAATTATCTATGGCATCTATCCCCATAAGGGCGATTGGCGGACCGCATTATCAGAGTGGCAGGGACGGGGATTAAATCAGCCATTCAGATGTTTCCAGGCGCCCCAGCATTCAGGATTTTTAGGCAAATCTTTCTCTTTTGTCAGGATCTCTGTTCCACAGGTGGACCTTCGCACACTTAAAAAATCGGAGAACGGGAACTATTATATCATGCGGTTACAGGAACTCACCGGCCAGGATATCGCCAACGTGGAGATCAGCCTGGCAGGCAAAATAACAACGGCCTGGGAGGTGGACGGCCAGGAACAGCGGATTGGGGACGCCGTCCTGAAAAACGGAAAGCTGGTAACCGGTTTTACCAAGTTCGGTATCCGCAGTTTTGCCATCCAACCGGAACCTCCCCTGGAAAAGCTCACCCCGCCGGTCAGCCTGGAGCTCCCGATGCCTTTTGATCAGGATGTGGTTTCCGGCGATCGGGAAAGGAGCAACAACGGCCTTGATCCCCGCGGGGTTTCCATCCCGGCGGAATTGTTTCCCGACACCCTTAACGTGAATGGCATCTCTTTCAAATTAGGCAGAAAATCAGGAATGGAGAACAATGTCCTATCCTGCCGCGGACAAAAGATCCAGTTGCCAAAAACCGGCGCTTATAACCGGATTTATTTTTTAGCCGCAGCGCTGAAAGACACCAACGGAATTTTCAAAACCGGAAATAATAAAACCACTTTGCATATTCAATCATGCATCGGTAAAATTGGCCAGTTTGATAACCGGATATGGGATAAAAAAGGACGGATCAAAGGGTTGGATAAAGGATTTATCAAACGCGACGAAGTGGCCTGGTTTGCCACCCACCTTCACAAGGATACGGTGAACATCCCTTACCAGTATGCCGCTTTTTATCTATATTCCCTTGATGTCACCCCTGAAAATGGATCCATTCAGCTTCCTGAAAATGATGCCATTAAGATCTTTGCGATGACTTTGGCTGGAAATACCCTTGATCAGGTCATACCGGCTTTGGCGCTTTACGACGACTTCTCCGACCGGCAGGGAATGACGCTGCACCTCCCTTCCAGCTATGTGGACGAAAATATGGCCCCTTCCGCCTCCCTGACATTTGTCAACAAAAAAGACCTGAATGATCTTCCGGCCCGTTTGACCATGAAAGACTATGCCGATATCCATCAACCCAACGGAGTGACCATAAAATATTATTTCTCCACCGGGGATACGGTTTTCCGGAAAAACAACATTCAAAATGGAATGGATGTTTCCTCCATCATTGATGGCATGTATGACCTGATGCCCGGAGACTCCCTGAAAGATTGCTGGACAGAAAAGGGGGAGGGAAGGATTTTAATGGACCTCCAACGGGAAGCAGAACCCGACAGCATCCATATCTTTACCGCGCTGGATACCCGGCGGGGGCCACAATCATTTTCGCTGTGGGGAGCAACCGGCCCTAAAAGCCCCTCTGTGACCGGTGATCCAAAAACAGCAGGCTGGGAATTTATTTCCCTTGCCGGCCCGGTTGACATCTGGGGAAATGCCAAAGGTTTATATACACTTAAAGACTTTTCAGGGAAAGCAAAACGACTGCGTTACCTGATGTGGATCAGCGAAGATTCACCTCACGGACCTTATTATTTCAGGGAAGTCGATGTATTTGACAAACAACACTGACCGGGTTTATCCCCTGTTAAACCATATTTCACATACCCATCATACAACAAATGTGTTAAAATTACACATTTTCCCAAGGATAAAAAGAGCGCCATGAATTCAAGCAATAAACCAGGCCCCGAAGTTCTTGTTAAAATTGAACGTTTCTGCGCTTATCAGGAACGATGCCGGTTTGAAGTGGTCCAAAAGCTGAAAACATGGGGTGTTCCACGGGGGGAAACCGACTCCATCATGGAACATCTTGGTAAGGAGGGCTTTATCAATGAAGAAAGATTTGCCATGGCTTTTGTAAGGGGCAAATTCAACCATAATAAATGGGGACGGCAAAAGATCCGGTATGAACTGAAGGGAAGACAGATACCTGAAAAAATCATCACCCTTGCCCTCGAAGGGATCACCCGGGAGGAATATCTGGATATGATCCGTTTACTCATCGCGAAGAAAAGGAATGAAATAAAAAGCGGAAAAAACATGGAACTCCGCGAAAAAATCATCAATTTTGTCACTGGAAAAGGATTTGAGGCAGAAATCGTCAAACAGGTAATGCTGGACACTGGATGCTTGACACTGGATTCTTGATTCTCCCTTCTCCTTGAGGAGAAGGGCCAGGGGATGAGGTGGATGGCTGGATGAAAATTTATGATTATTCACTGTTAGTTATTCATTATTAGTTATATTGTATGGTAGCATTGGAACAAATGAAGGATCTTGAAAAAAGGCTTGATGCCTTAAGGAGGTTTCTTTGACATTGATACTAAACGGGCAAAGATAGCAGAAGAAGAAAAGCTCACCGAGGAGCCTGGATTCTGGGATAATCCCAAAACAGCCGAACAACTATTAAGGACCATCCGCGATGAAAAATCATGGACTGATGCTTTTGATAAGGCAGCCCATAATTTCGAGGAACTCCAGATCATGTGGGAATTCTTTGTCCAGGGACAGGCGAAAGAGGAGGAATTGGAAGAGCCTTATGGGCATACCCTTGGGTTGATCGAAGATCTTGAGTTCCGGAATATGCTGAGTGGTCAGGAAGACAAGCTAAGCGCCATTGTTCAGATCAATTCCGGGGCAGGGGGCACCGAAAGCCAGGACTGGGCACAGATGCTTATGCGGATGTACATCCGTTACGGGGAGCGGAGCCGGTTCAAGGTCAAGGAACTTGATTTTCAGGAAGGCGATGTGGCCGGTCTCAAGTCGGTGACCCTTGAATTCGAAGGGGAGTACGCTTATGGTTACCTGAAAGGGGAAAACGGCGTTCACCGGCTGGTCAGATTATCGCCGTTCGACGCCAACCACAAGCGACATACTTCGTTTGCATCGGTGTACGCTTATCCCATCATCAACGATGATATCGTGATTGAGATCAACCCTTCGGAAATTACATGGGATACTTTCCGGAGCAGTGGTCCCGGCGGACAAAATGTCAATAAAGTGGAAACTGCCGTCAGGTTGAAACACGAACCTACCGGGATCGTGATCGAGTGTCAGGAAACGAGATCACAGGGACAGAACCGTGAAAAAGCCCTGAAACTCCTGAAATCGCAACTCTATGAGATCGAGCTCCGCAAAAAAAGGGAAAAAATCGCCGTGATCGAAAGCGGAAAAAAGAGGATCGAATGGGGTAGCCAGATCCGCAGTTACGTGCTGCATCCTTACAAAATGGTGAAAGACCTCCGCACCGGCACAGAAACCAGCGATACACAGTCCGTTCTGGATGGCGACCTCACCCGTTTCATCAAAGCATACCTGATGGAGTTTGGAAGCGCGTAACACATCAACACATCAGCCCATTTTCAAATCATAAATTATATTTTGGTCCGTATCTATCATAATCCACAATGTAAAAAGTCCCGGCTGGTACTGGAGTATATCCGGAAAAACGCGAAGGAATTCGAAGTGATCGAATACCTGAAAATTCCGTTTACCGATAAAACCTTGGAGAAACTCCTCGTGAAACTTAACAAAAGGCCGGTTGAAATTGTCCGGACACAGGAAGGGTACTTCAAACGCTTTCTGAAAGGGATGGAATTTGAAGACTATGAATGGATCAGGATCCTGGTAGAAAACCCAAAACTGATTATGCGACCGATTGTTGAAACAGATTATAAAGCCGTGATCGGTTACTCCGAGGAAGACATCCTCCCACTTCTCACCCCTCATTCTTCACCCTCAGTCCTTAATTATCCGTAATCAATTATTAATTCCATAATATTCGCCTATGAAAACACGCATCGAAAAAGACACCATGGGACCTATTGAAGTTCCTGTGGAAAAATATTGGGGCGCTCAGACGCAGCGGTCACTGACAAATTTCAGGATTGGGGAACCCGGTTCCATGCCCAAAGAGGTGATCCGGGCTATGGCGATCCTTAAAAAAGCGGCAGCCCTGGTCAATTTTGATTTGGGGGTATTAGCAGCCGAAAAGAAAGATCTGATCGTGAAGGCCATCGACGAGATCCTCGAAGGAAAGATGGACGACCAGTTTCCGCTGGTGATCTGGCAAACCGGATCGGGAACGCAGACCAACATGAACCTGAACGAGGTGATCGCCAACCGGGCCCATGTTTTGGGCGGTGGGTCGCTGGAAGCCGAGGGAAAAAGGCTGGTCCATCCCAACGATGACGTGAACAAATCGCAATCGTCGAACGACACCTTCCCGGCCGCCATGAGCATCGCCGGTTACAAGATGATCATCGAAACGACGGTCCCGGGTGTGGAAAAACTGAAAGAAACCCTGTTGAAAAAAGTAACTGAGTTCAGGGATATTGTAAAAACCGGCCGCACCCACCTTATGGATGCCACTCCCCTTACTTTAGGCCAGGAATTTTCGGGGTATGTTTCCCAGCTGGACCATGGGTTGAAAGCTTTGAAGAACACCCTCCCCCATCTTTCGGAATTAGCCCTGGGAGGAACAGCTGTCGGTACGGGATTGAATGCACCGAAAAATTATGATGTGCTGGTTGCTAAAAAAATATCCGAACTTACCGGTCTTCCTTTCATTACGGCGCCAAACAAATTTGAATCCCTGTCAGCGCACGACGCCATGGTTGAAACATCGGGCGCCCTGAAAACGCTGGCAGTAAGTCTGATGCACATCGCCTCGAACATTCGTTTCGCTGCTTCCGGCCCCCGGTGTGGTATCGGTGAACTGATGCTGCCTGAAAATGAACCAGGTTCCAGCATCATGCCCGGCAAGGTCAACCCCACTCAATGCGAAGCCATGACCATGGTCTGCTGCCAGGTTTTAGGCAACGATGTGGCCATCAATATCGGGGGAATGAACGGCCATTTCCAGCTCAATGTCTTCAAACCCCTGATGATCTCCAACCTGCTGATGTCAGCCCGGCTGTTAGGGGATGTTTGTCTTTCTTTCAGTATGAATTGCGCGGTCGGTATCCAACCCAACCTGACGGCCATCGGCCATAACCTGGAAAATTCGCTGATGTTGGTCACCGCGCTCAATCCGTTTATCGGGTATGACAATTCGGCCAAGATCGCCAAGAAAGCGCATACCGAACATAAGACGCTGCGGGAAGCCGCCCTGGAGCTGGGTCTCCTGACCGATGAAGAATTCACCCGGATCGTTGATCCCAAAAAGATGATAGCGCCCAAATGATGCTTACGGATTTTTTCGGGCTCCGCTATCCGGCAGTAAAATCAGTTCGCGCGATTGGAGCAACATCTTTTCTGCTTCCTGATGGATCAGTAAATCCATGGGGAGGGTGTCTTCAACCGACTTTTTATGGAGAATATCGAGATATAGGGTATCCATCCTGATCTGGCGGATAAAATAATCCAGGGTATCCATGGATATCGCTGTCTTAGGTTTCACCGGCGAGGATGCTTTGGCAAACGAGAGATCCTCTTTCAGGTCAATCAACCGGAAGACAAAAGCTTTTCGGACTGTTTCCTTTCCCCTGAGAATAGAAATTGTATCCGATGGCAGAATGAGTTCATACAATCCACCATAAAGGGCAACCGGATCCTCATAGTCATCGCTGAGCGCAATATACCAGGCATCGCTGCCCTTTTTCAGCATGCCGCGTTCCTGATCGATCCAGTAATACTTATGAATGCGTTCGAGCTCTCCCAGGGCATAGACGGATTTATTTAATTTCCGGGCTACATAGTAATCATAATTAGCCGCCGGGAACCACCGGAAAGTGAGCAATGGCGATCCTTTATCAATCAAATAATGATCTTCGTCCCAACTGGAAATGGCGCCAAATTTATCGCCTAACTGTTTCCATCCATACATGTCAAGGGAAACATCATCCATTTTCATCCGTTGCAACGGGATCCAGCCAAACCGGATTTGTCCGACACCGACTACTGCAACTCCTGCTAACAAGGTAAGCGAGAGGATTACAGGCCACGGGATAAGTCTCAGTTTCCTGGCATTTAAGGGAGGGTCGGCCAACCAGGCAGCGCCAATAAGGATCAATCCCAGATATGCCGGGCCTGTCCAGTGGGGTAATGTACTGCGGAATAAAGAAAAAGTAAGAAATACGAATAACATCGGCAGGCTGATCCATAAAATCAACCGTTGGTATGGACGTTCCAGGAAATTCCGCTTCCGGATCATGGCCACCAGCGCTGTAAGGATGATGATCACATTGACCGGGTTATTATAGAAAAACTGTCCTGCCACTTCGGTCAGGAAATATTGAGGATGAATACCCGATTCCGTGATCCCGACCCGGCTTTCATGGAAAGTAAAACTGATGAAATCATTTTCGGCATTCCAGAAGATCACGGGTAAACAACTGAGAATGGCCAAGGCAAAAGCGGCCCAGGTTTCCTTCGCGGTAAACCATTTCCGGTTATAAAATGCGATATAAAAGAACGTTCCGGCTATCAGAAAGACCGCATGGTATTTGGACAACAAGGCCAACCCGGTGGTGATCCCGGCAAAAAAGAGATAATTCCGGCTTGCAGGTATCAGGTCCGGATCGGGAAGGGATTTGACCAGGAAATAAAGGGTCAGCAACCAGAAAAACACCTGGGGGCCGTCGGGTAGAATGAAAGTTCCCGACAGGATAAACCCGTAAAAAGAGGCGGTATAAAGAAAAGCGGCATATAAACCGGTGAGCGGACTCTTGATCTGCCGCCCGATCAGGAACATCATGCCGGTACTGAGCGTACCAAAGACCACAGCCGCTAACCGGAGAAAAAACTCACTGTCGAAATGAAGGTTCCATGTGAAAAGCTGGATCACCAGGCCTACCATCGGCGGATGATCGAAATGGCTCATCGCCGGAAATTTGGCATACGTCCAGTAATACACTTCATCATTGCCCAATTCAATGGACCCGGCAATAAAACCCCGCGCCAACGCCGAAAGCGCTAATAAAACGATCAGGGCAATATATATCTTTCTATTTGAAGGCAAAACAAGAAATAATAACCTATTAATATTTAATAACTCAGCGCATCAGCGCATCGTGGATTTGTCACTTGTCATTGGACTGTCCTTTTTCTTCCGGTTCCTCCGGGCATAGTATGCCGCCACCGCCAGTCCTATTATTGATCCGATCCCTAAAATCCGCTGGATAAGGGTCCGGGGCCAGTTGATCCCTGCCTGCAAAGCATTGGAGGGTTTTTCGCCATTATATCTGAAAACCGGGTTGAGGTAAAAAAGCGTTCCGGCCCCTACCTGAGGATATCTGTAATACTTCAGGAACTGAATTTCCGTCCGGATATAAGTGTCCTCAGGTTTGAACTTGTACCACGCCTTATCCTTGAGCCGGACTATTTTTCTGATTTCCCCGTCCTGACCTATGAAGGTTACCTTTAACGGCCTTTCACTCACCGAAACAAGCAGTGTATCCGATTTCATGACCACCGAATTCACAACCGGGACCTCACGGGCATGCTTTACTTTTTGTGTGAATGTTTCCCCTTCGCCCATAAAAATTTCAGCGCCGAAAGCTTTGCCGGTTTTTAAGGATTGGATCAACTCTTCACCCCTTACCGAAGGGGCATTAATATAAGTACACATCCTCTGGATTTCATAGGGATTGGCAATATCATGGGCATCATCGTCGGCCAAAATAAATACCGGATGTCCGGCCGACAAAGCTGCATCCCATTGCGGGATGGACCGCCAGTTGGCATCCAGGGCCTCAACCAGATCGTAATTTGTCAAACGGTGCATATCATCAAAGGAATATCCATTTTCCCAGTCGGGATGGGCTATGGCCACAATCTCGGCATTGGGCCGCAAACAGTTCAAGATATGCTGTTTATGGTTAACGTTTTGAACCAGTGAATAATCAAGCCACAATACTTTCCGGGCGCCGATCAGGACCTGGTGCTTTTTTCGTATTCCGAAACCATGTTCATAGACCGGGACATAGAAGGAGGAATCCTTGTAAAAATCATCGATCGACTGGTAGTTGGATATCTGGGCTGCATCATAGCCCAGGGTTTTATAAGTTTGATAAAATGCCTCATGGGTGTTATGACGGCCACTGGTCAACCCGCCCCACGCTTTGGTATGAAAGTGGAAATTGGCCTTTCTCCATTGGGTACTGTCCATCCCCTTATAGGGATTATAAAACCGGTCACCCGAAAAGGGCTGAGGCGCCGGGAAATCATATATCGGGGCCAGAAAATAGATTACCAGCTCAACCATTACAAGGAAGAGAATAAAACAACCAGCTGTTTCCAGAATCTTTCGTCCCATTAATTGTCTGTTGGCAAACTTTCCGGTGTTTAAAATACAGTTACAACATGACAAAGGTACATGAGATTTTCCAATTCCCGTTCTTGATTTCATATCCGGGTAAAAGGAACAAAGCAGAAGCAATTAAAGGAAACTGATCAGCAATTTAATATTCAGGTACGCGATAATGATCCCGATCGCCAATAAAATCGCGGTGATACGTTTTTTATTCACATACCGGCCCATAACCTTTTTTGAAGAGGTGAGCCAGATTTGTAGAAAAACGGTAAAGGGCAGTTGGATGCTCAGGGCCATTTGCGAGAAGATCAATCCCCGGTAAGGATCCCGGATCAGGAACAGGATGAGCAGGGCAAATACCAGCGAAATTATGACCCCGAGGCGAGAGTGGCTATCATGAATATCGTAAGGTTCGCCAAATAAACCTGAAAAAATCGATCCACCTGCCATACCCGAAGTAATGGCCGATGCGAGACCGGCAAATAACAAGGCTATGGCAAACACATTACCGGCATTGTTCCCCAATAAAGGTTGCAGGATATCTTTTGATTGTTGCAATTCATTGACCGGGACCTTATGGGCATAAAAGGAAGAGGCGGCCAACAGTATCATCGCGCTGTTGATAGCCCATCCGATGATCATGGAAAACAGGGTATCGAAGAGTTCATAATCCATTTGCCGCCTGATCACTTTTTCATCTTCCAGGTGCCACTGCCGGCTCTGGATCACTTCGGAATGAAGGAAAAGGTTATGCGGCATCACCACGGCCCCAAGGACGCTCATAATGACGATCATTGAACCTTCGGGGACTGACGGTTTGACCCACCCTATTCCGGCTGCGGTCCAGTCAATATCAACCAAACTCAGTTCATATAAAAACGAAAGGCCAATGATGGAAACAAAAGCGATGATGAATTTTTCGATTTTCTGATAAGAATGTGTAAAAAGCATGATGATCACGAAAAAGAAAGCCAAAACCGCTCCTGTAGGGATCGGAATATCAAAAAGCATATTTAAGGCAATGGAAGCGCCAAGAATTTCGGCCAACGAGGTGGAGACCGAAGCCCCCATGGCGGAAATCAATAGGGCCCTTGAAACCCAGGGCTTGGCATATCGGGTTGCCGCTTCTGAAAGGCACAATCCCGTTGCAATACCGAGATGGGCCACATTGTGCTGCAGAATGATCAGTATGATGGTCGATAGGGTGATCATCCATAATAATTCATAGCCGTACTCCGATCCGGCCGCGACGTTGGAAGCCCAGTTCCCCGGATCAATAAAACCAACCGTGACGAGCAATCCCGGCCCGATGTATTGAAGGATGTCGAGCGCCCCGAACCGGGGTTTGTGATCCCGCCGCTGTATGTCTTTCAGAAAGTTGAAATTCATCGGTAACAGATTCAATAAATGGACCAGATAAAATTAGGAATAAATGGGGAAAAATTAACAGGATTGCCAACTTTCCGCGTTTTTTTTATCATAAATATGCACTATAATAACCTAAAATTTCGTTCATTTGCAAAAAACAAAATCTATGAAAAAACAAATTCTATTTCTATTATCGTTTGTCCTTATCGGGGCAGGATATGCTCAGGAAAAAGGA
>Ga0172381_10001331_pt1 | contig 29372 bp, 40 predicted proteins | sample Leawel6488metaG_FD_119754 | JGI IMG/M metagenome (GOLD analysis project Ga0172381, IMG submission 119754) | Leachate microbial communities from a municipal landfill in Southern Ontario, Canada - Leachate well 64-88 metaG | ecosystem: Engineered > Solid waste > Landfill > Unclassified | place... | reverse complement strand
CGTTAGGCAGATTGCCTCGCGTCAATAAATGCTTGCCGAATTTTATTGGCTAATTTACGATATTGATTTCTCTGAATAGATGGAACTACGCTTACCGTTTGGTCTTCTTCTATACATCTAAATTCATTATCCAAGAATATCTTCACAATCATTTCCTCGCTCAAGTTGACAACGCCATCCGAGTTCTCGTTTTGGGCGGAAAATTTAGTTAGTAGAGTTACAACATTTTTGATGTTAATTATAGTTACTACTTCTTCCAACATTTGTGAGGGTCGCACATCATATTCTCCTCTTAAAAATTCTATTGCTTCCATTTTTAACTCCTTTAATTAGATGCAAGCGGTTAATGATGTATCCCAAAATTCGTTTAGCATAAATAAAATATGGGTTTTATAACCTGTCATTGTATGCTCAACCGATTAACCGCTTGCACTTTGTTAATAATTTTCGTGTGCCACAACTTAGCAACCAACCACTATACCAAAAGCATTCCATTTAATTTAAACCCCCAACCAAATGAATCTATATACTCCCGGTCTAATACTTGAAAACTTTGTATATTACTAATTAAAAACTGACGTATGTGATCATTTAGATAGGTGTCAAATAACCAAAGTGCTTGATTACCCTTCTTATTGACTCCTATTTCTGTAATTCCCCCAGAATGCTGAACCTGCTCACCGTTTTCTTTTAAATATTCTAATGTTATACATTTATGGGCTCTTAAAGCCTCTACTAAAGGTTCCATATCAGTAATCATTTTACACCACCTTCCATTTTATGTTCAAAACCTAATAAATCTTTAGCCTGCACAATATGAATCTTACCAAATTCATCATCGTCCTCTATCTCAATAACATTACTATTAATATAGTAAACAGTATCATTAATAGCAAGATCCCCCATACTAAAATTATTTGATGTAGTCTCTCCGGCAGATACCAATATTCCTGACAATACCTTAGGCTTGTTTGAGGCTGAGGTAATAACTTGAATAGAGTTACTTTCTTGTTTTAAATCTTCTTTTGGTTTAATAATAACATAATCATTTAAGGCTTTCATTTTAAACTCCTTTATATGTTTGAGATATTACTATATTCATTTACTATGCTATCCATAAATTCAATCATTTTACTTATAGTAGGATTCTTACCCATATTCTCACCTGCTTAAGGAATAATGTCATCAATTTCAAACAGCCGTTTTACGCCTAAATTGTATTCGAATAGTTTGGGTTAATTTCATATAAGCTCCTTATCTTTATATTCTTATACAAACTAATAAATTTTGGATAAATTAATATTAAGCTCCAAGTTAGCATTAGAATAGGTATAAAATAATATCTATCACCACTATTAAACACATCTGGCTTAAAACATTTATAAGATAGTCTAGGTAATGCAGATAACAAAAATGCAAAATGAATAGTAACAAATAAACATATTTCTTTTATGTTTCTTCCAAAATATAAAAACATAGTTATTAACCCTATATAAATTATATTTGCAATCCAAATATAATTTGTTATGCCCAAAGGTTCTGCAATAACTCTATAGGGTATTGTCATTACAAATCTAAGTGCATCTGCACTATAACCCCCCATAGGTAAAAACAATACTGCAGTTGCTTGAATAACAGCAGTTACTATTGCAATAAATAATAAATCTCTTCTATACAAAAATATAAATGGAAGTAATATAATAATAAATATGCTCGATAATCCTGTTGTTATAACAATTAATGAATCCCCTACCCATTGCCATGCGGTTATAGGTTTTGTTTTAAGCAGTAAAGTTATTGCTGCAACTACAAGAAACCATTGAAAATAAGCTACAAGAAAAGGTATTTTTGCTACTACTGCAATTGATAGCACCATACAATATTTTTGAAATTCTGAATACTTAAGCCTATCCGAGAACATATTTATTAGAATTAAAATAGATCCTAATAAACAACTCCATACATATACTGCTGCAGAACTGGTTAAATATGCAATTATTCTTGGGATAAGGTGATAATACCCGCTGTAGGGAGTAATAAATGATAATAGACTATATCTCCCATCATTGAATACCCAAGCATCCTCAAACCAAAAATCAGGTTGAATCAAAAGTTGTTGTCGATGCAATATTATAATCACAGTTCCTATTAAAAGAACTATGGATCTATACAAATTTTTTCTGTTCATTATATTGCTCCTATTATTTAATTATAACCTATATCAAAGTAATAAAAAATAATGTAGAAGTCAATACCTAACCAAATTATTAATGTTCAGCAATAAAACTTTTAATACTACCTAATATCCCTATCATTGCAGACATCATTAGTTGTATTAAATGATTTTACTTTTCTATTGCCCAAAGTTTCTAAAACAAATTTTTTAAGTTCACTAACTTCGTTCATTAACCAACCAATTGATAATATTGCTATACTAATTACATATGAAATGTCAAAAGGTACTCGAAATATAAGGTAAGCACAGACCATTATTGTAGCAACAAACATTAAAACATTAATAACAATTCTCCATGTTGTATCTAATATTTTCCATATCTTTTGTGTCATGTTAAAAATCACCTTATGTTTTATGATGTAAGTTTTAAGTGCTTAATTATTAATTACTCTCGTTTTAAATTTAATAAATAATTTAACAAGAGTCAATACCTAATAAAAAAATGCCTACAAAGTAGTAAGCATCATCTAATGTCTCTAATTTTAGTTTTGCCACCCCAACCAGTTGGACCTTTAATAGGCATTACTGTTTTACGTCTAAATTGGCCAGATAAACCATCCCGATGAGCTTGTTTTACACTTTCTTTGGTAGGATTCATTCTTAAAACAAGTCTATGTATTAATGAAGCATTACTATCTGCAAAATCATCCGTTTGAACAGGACCTGTGGAGGGATGATGGTAGTATACAACTCCTCCTGCATGATCCTCTTGCAAATATTTCATTTCAGTCTTCCACAGATTTATCCAGCCACCATCATCTACCCCATACATTTTAACGTTTCCTAATTGAGCCTCAGAAAGAAAATTTCCATACATCTCTGCCTTATAAGGATTTGTAAATGTAGTTTCAACTGCAGGCAACCCAGAGGCTTGAAGAGTATGAACAGGACTCATACTTTCAAATTGGTCAAAAACTATCTCTAAAATATAGTTTCTTCCCCCAAGATCATCCACTAGTTTAAATAAAAAATCTAATACTATACTTGGATCTACTTGAACCGTCTCATATTTACCCATACCCACATTCTTCTGAGTAGAATTAAATCCATGCATTCCGTCTATCCAATAAGTAACTTTCTTTGTAGAAAATTCTTCCTCAGCATGCCCCCAACTAATTGCATAGGTATCGGCTTTCTTTTTCTTTGCCTTTCCTCCAGGATCTAAAGCAATAATAAACCTTCTTCTTCCCCCAATATTATCCCTGCTTAATAATATATTTGGTTGAGGTATACTATTAATAACCTCTTCAGATATAAACTGTCCTGAGGGATTTTTAAAATGTGAGCCATACTCAGCATTACAACCCGCAGGATCTGATCTAAACTCCAGCTCTAAAGATTCTCTTGTAATTGTAGGTCTGGCCTCCCAAGTAGCTAATTGAAATAAACTAAAGCCTTCCTCTGGCTCTATACCCTCAAAATTTTCTTGTTCCATTCCTCCAGCCATACAATAATAATGATAAAACTCTCCAGCCTTTTCTACTACAGAGGATTCCATAATTACTCTACCCTCATCACCAAAATCTTGTACTGAGGGTATTAAAGCTTTTGTAATAGCATAATCTGATCTAGGATTCTCAGAAACCAACTGCTCTTCAGACTTAGTGGGATCAAACTTGGCTCTTTCAAAATGAGCAAATTCTGAAAGCATTAATAAGTATATAGCATTACCTCTTTTAGTTTTACTAGATGTGGTTACGGATTGAATATTAAGTGTGCCCGGTCTTCTAGGCTCTTTAGTGGAACCCACTCTAGGCAATAAGTCATTTCTACTTCTTATCTCATCATTCTCTAATTTATCTACAGGTGTAAATAGTCTAAGCTCTGTAGAATTATCCTTATCAAAATCAATGTATGGAGCAAAAAAATCCGTAGACCTAATATTACTATTAGACAAAGTAAACACAGCCTCCGCCTGATCTCCTGCAGCAGCTACGTGAGTAACATAAATAGGATGCCTATCTCTTATACCATAATATTGCTGAGGATTACCCAATGTAATAAGCTCATACATACTCACAGTGGCAAAGAAAGATAAAAGTGAACTTTTTGTTGAACGCCTCCCAAGTGCATATACATTTCTTTTAAATCTTTTATCTGTATTAACATCTATTGCTATATGCCACTTATCCCACATAAGATTTAATAAAGCACTCTCCTCTTGTGTTGGGGGATAAGCAAGCCACAAGCCATAATAAGTTTTAATTGCACAGGATTGAAATACAGTAGGGTTCTCCCCCATGTATTCTGTACTGCAAATAAAATGTAAGGCATCTACCTTTTCCATAGGTTTTACAGATTCCACAACCTCGTCAAAATATTGCTGTCCTATTTTTTTAAAATCAAAATTCATTTATACTGTCAATCTCTTTTGCTTTGAAATAACTTTCTTAGACTCATCCAGGGGTTCTAAAGCAGGTGTTACTATATCATCCATAATCTCTAATATTTTACTATACACAGCCCTGCCTTTATGCATATCACTTGTAAAAGCCTCTTTAATAATATAATTAGACAAGGCTAATAGCATATCATTAAATGTCCTATGCAGACCCTTCATAATTTCAAATCGTAATACCATCTTCTCTTTCTCCATAGTATTACCCGTGATATTTAATACATCACTTTGTAACTCATTCCACAAACCCTGACGTCTCTCTCCTAATTCAAATAATCTATTCTCAGCCCCCCTAACCTTTATAGCAAGCTTTAAAACCTCTTCATTACTTCCTGCAGCTTTAAGAACATCATACTCTGAAACAGCATCATCACAATACTTACGAGCCCTCTGCACTATTCTTTCAATATTAGTTAAATCCTTCATACGACATCTTAACATCATATCAAGAACATATAAATAATCTACTATGGGTTGATTACCTGCCTCATAAAGTTGAGTATATACATCCTCTCCATCTCTTGAGGTATACTCCTTTCTTTGAGCTAACAAGGGTTTTAATAGGATCGATACATCTGTATGTCTTTTATGGGCTTCAAGATTTACTCTAGATAAAGGAGCAAATCCCGAGGGTAAGAATGGAGTATAATAAGCACACACCTCTTTCATAGTTTTTAATTTAGAAAAAATATCGAGGTTGATGCTATTTAAAATATTGGGTTGTGAACCAAAGGCATTACATATTTTACAAAGATGATGCATTTTATGCGCTCCTCACATTATGCAAAAGTATTTAAAATTTAAATTAGCTCTATATCTGACTCCAGAACATATGTTGATTCATTATCAAAAGAACTTCCATCTATATAAAAAATGGTTTCACCAGTTTTATTTAATATAATGGGAAATATCTTGGAATATTCACCCATAAGTATTATTTCAGAAATGCTACCCTTATCGGGAGCAATTTGTTTAAAATCCTCTACAATCTTTGTTATTACTTCATTAGCATGCCAAGCATGTTTACTATTGACCTTAACTAAATCCCCAACTTGAAACTTATGCTCAGGTATGTCCCAAGCTATGGAAGAAGTTATCCTTTTAATATCCTCATTATTATCTTTAGACAAAAGTTTCATAGGAAAATCTGCTTCTACAAAATCTGCTGTATCTTTGAATTTACCAAAGCCCCTAATCTCCACAAACCCCCTTTTTGTGAATATCTCACATATTTTACAGTAATATCTTTAAATTCTATGGGTAGGGTGGTTACTAAATATTGCCATCGTTTAGGAGCATTAATCCATATGTCTCCAACCTCTGCTATACTATCAAACTCCTCCATAGTATTTGCTACTTTAGGTTGTATAGGTATATCCCAACTTAAACTACTCATGCTAAGGGTACCCCATCTATTGCATCTAACATAATAATCCATTGATCGATTACTTCTAATTGCCTATCTACAGCAGTCAAAACATTTGCCGTATGCCTAGACACTGATGTAGCTGCTACTAATCTATACTCAATATCATCAAGTTTATCTACCAAGTCTCCATAAGTCTTAACCCCGCTAAAAAATTCAGTATCCCCGGTTCCAAAGCCTAAATAAGAGGGTATCTTTACGGGTAAAAACTTAATTAAACTATTAAGAAAATCAGAAACTAACTTTAATGTTCCAAAATCTGCACCCTCACTATCACTGCCACTTAAGGGTATAGAATTAACAATGTTACCAATTAATCCCTTATTTGGAGTTAATATAGCCTCTATAACTATTCTTTGTTTCTGCAAATTATTAGATACCACATCACAAGATTGCACATCAAACAGTAATTTGCTGCGCTGAGTTCCTAGGATTGATGCCTTTTGAGTGATCAAAAAAGACTTGATGCCCGTTCTTAAGGGCCTGGATAAATTAATAAAAAATTGAATTAGTCTAGGATCTATTCCTGTAGTTAGAGCTATATTTTTTGCTTGTGAACTTGACATTGTTTAATCTACCAGTTCTAAATCCTCTGTTCTAAAATAATCTCCGGTTATTTTTGTAATCTAAACTAACTATCCAAGTATCAATTCCTTTAAATTTTTCATGGCCCACTATGTAAAATATATGATCTGGATCCTGCCTAAGAATATTTTGTTTTGGAGAATTAAAGGTAATCCATTGCTCAAATGGTACAAATGTAGATTTTTCCCTAATTCTAACTTTACTGCCTACCTGTATCTCTTGACTGGGCATATCCCAAGAAAGCTTTTCATCCAGCTTTATAAGATACCATAATGTTTTTCTTACATCCTCATGCTTTTCACTTACAAGATCAATGAATTCTTCCTTGGTTCTAGCATTACCTACAACATAATAACCATGGTCTAAAGGTACTAGGTCTCTTTTGATGCCATTTATATTTTCAAATAAAGACTCACTTATTTTATTACCCTTTATTACAATACTTGCTTGGGGCAAGATTACACGATTAAGACCTAAAGAAACCCATCCATATGCAGTATAATACTCACCCAGACTTGTAATAGAACAAATAATATCCCCATCCTGCAAAATATCCCCCAGTTCCTTTTTACTAAATGGTCCATACAATAAAGGTAAATCCTAGTCAGCTTAGAAAAGAAACTTTTCTTTTGGCAAGATTTCCAAAAATTCCTGCCAATTACTATAAGGGAATATAGGATTAAACCCAAATGCTATAATAAAATTAACCTCCACCCCTCCTGTATATCCCATAGTGCCCCATGTTCCCTTTTCTAGATCTATTCCTATCACTTCACCAACACTACCCATATGTCTTACCCCAAGACCAATATTATGTAATAGACTAATAGAGGCGATGTTTCTTACCCGGTCACCCACCTGTATGTCTTGAATAGGTATGTCCCAGCTTAATGAACTCAATTTTAAAGCTCCATTGCTAACAAAGTTTCAAGCACACTTGTATTAATAGGAATCATCTCTCTAATCCATTCTTCAAACTGCTTCAAAAGAGAAATAATAGTATTGCCTTCCCCATTCTCTTCACCCTTATCAGCACTTTGAATCTTCTTTTGTTGTGTGCCAGAAATGGGGAATTCATATAAGAAACGTTCAATAACTAGTTGCATATTTTTATTCTCAATTATTGCTTTAAGCTTTCTTATTTGCTCTGACAATTCCTTATCAAGCTTATCAGCCTCTGCTAAAACCTGAGGTAGAGTTGCACTTGGAGAAACAGCTTTCTCTCTAGAAACTACTGCCCAAATCATCTTTTCATACGCCTGAACGTGATCCCCTGATTGCGTTAATTGATCATAAACCATATTAATATAGCTACTCATTACATCAGCCTGCTTAGCTAATTCAGATTCATAAGGTTTCTTAATACTATCTAATGTTTCTTTAATGGGCTTAAGAGCGGCTTCCATTTTTGTCTCAACCTCTTCCTTCTGTTGAATTACTTGATGCAGCTTAGTAATAGCCTCACTAACTTTACCACCGGCTTTTGGAATTACTCCCGGCTCTTTATACTCTTCCAAACCTGGTGCCTTCTTCTGATTCAGTTTAGGTTGCACAGGGATTACTAAGGGTTTCTTTTCTTCAGACTTTGATTCTGGAGCTTTAACAGTTACTTCATTAGGACTTTTTTTTGTTACTGAAGGAACCTGCTCTTCATCCTCTGGTCTATTGATTTTAATATCAAATCCCACAGCCTCACGTAAAGACGATTCTACCTCATCTAAGGGTGAATTAGTTTTGGGTCCATTATATTCAATATCTCGAGCAGGCTGTTTACCATAGGGAAGCATATCTCGGTCAGGAAAATTCTCCCTGTCCTTTACCTGGTTCTCATCCATCTTCTTAAAAGGAATATTATAGCCATCTCCCTTACCCTTAGTTTTACCTATAGGAAAATCAGTTAAACCTATTTCAATTTTCTTATCTTCTTCCATAGGTATACCATGATCAGAATGGCCCGTTTCATCCTTGTTATCCTTCTCTGGGCTAAACCCAAGTTCTTTTAAAGCCCTTACTTGCCGGGGCATTCTACTAACATCACCATTATATTCATTATCATAGGCTAAAGAGGCTCTAATAACAATAGGATCCTGTCCTACCATCATAACAGTTCCTCCTGCCTGACAGGCTGCTTTTACTGTGCCATCATCAAACTTAATAGTCAAATCCTCGTGTCCCTTGAGTAAAGCATATTTAATCTCCTCAGGATCTTCAAAAACCTGACCTGTATTATATTCAACAGATATAACCTGAGGTATGTTGGAAAAATGCTCTAAACCACCTGTAATGGAACCCTTCCAACTACCTGCTTGCATATCCTTTTTAAAACTTTTTCGTATATCATTCCATCGTCTCGCCATTTTTCCAACTCTCGCTTTCTTTGAATTTATTTGCTCTAATAAAGCATGATCTTCATCAATACTATCTACATCCATCTTGGTTTTCTTAACAGACTCATCAAGATCCCTATAGATGTGTTCCTTTAAAGCCTCATCCTCAAAAGCCTTAATCTCTGCAGTAGTCTTAACAACAGGCTTAAGATTCTGCTCCTGACCTGCCGGAACCATAGACTCTTGATTTGTTTGTGTATCAACCAAAGTAGTAGCCTGAGGAGTTTGCTGCTTTACTGTGTATTGCTTATTATCCTGAGGATTATACACAGCCTGTTGGGGGTTTAGCTGCTGATTTATGACCCCTGCAGGTTGTACAGGTTGAGGCTGGGTAGGCTGAGTTGATATAGAGGCAGGATTATCCCAAGCCACTCTACTTGAATACAATATATCATTAGCCTGTTGAATCAAGTCATTAACGGATTGTGAACCGCCATCGACAATACTGTTATGCTGATCAATTATATGCTGAAGCATATTTACTTGTGCTTCAGTAAGATTATTTACTTCCGGCATTGTTAAACCAGTTGTATTTGTAGGATCTCCATATAATGATCGAACATTAGCTAACAGTTCCGTATTTGTTTCTGTCGATGGCTCAGGAAAAGACTGATCTGCTTGCTTTTGATTTTCAAAACCCATTTCTTCTTCCTCCTTAGATAATGGTTTATCAGTCTTACAAGTATTACCGTCCTTACTTCTATATTCATATACTGTTTTACCATTTTCTTGAAACTGTCCAATAAATGTATACTCAGAAGACTGCTTCTCACTTGCCATATGAAAATTCGTAGGATCCGGCTTTCTAAATGTCGGGGTATCAGTCTTTCGTGGCTGACGCTCTACCTGACCCTTAAAATCTGTATCAGACATTAAATTTGCCACAGTCTCCTTATCAAAAGGGTATTCAATATTCTGTGCAGTCTTAAATACTCGAGGCATTATAATCTTTCCTGCGGGATCAATAACAACTGAAGCATAAACCCTTGCATGCTGATTACGACCATACTGCCAATCAATCTGACAATCAATAGCATTCAACATATCATTCTGTTGCCCGGCTTGTCGGGTATGCTCAGAACGTTGATACTTTACATCTGCATGAAACAATCCAACTTTGCTAGCAAACTGCTGCAAAGCATCTAAAGCCTTCATAACAATTAATCGATCAGTAAAAGTACTATAATTAGCTTCTTTCTCTATTTGATAAGAATCTGTGGAGCGAGACTCCTTATTTTCACTAGAGGCTATTGTTGACTCAGAAACTTTTAAAACTCCATTACAATCTGGACACTTAAGTTCTGCTTCTGTATTCTTTAATACTGCTAAGCGTTGTTGATTCTTAAGCTCAGGGTTATCTGCTAAAAAAACCTTCGCACAACCCTCACAAGCATACTTAATTGCAACAGTAGATGTCTGAGAAGCTGTTTTCTGTATTGGTTGGCCTGATTGAGAGGCTTTTATTAATTCATCAGTCTGCATCCAATTAGGAAGCTTCTGACTATGCTGATTGTTTTGAGGAACTATCCGTGACATTTTTATATCTCCTTAATTAAAGATTTGTTATTTAAATTCTTAAGTATATTCTTCATCTAATTGTGTCTCACTAACATCTATTTCAAAATCATTACTATCTACCTCTTCTAAATTACTATATTGATTACCCTTAAATAAATCTTTGGCTTGCTTTAAACAAGTAGCCCTTACAATAGCTTTACCAAAAATCATTTCACTATAGGGGGCTTCATAGGTCTTTATAGGACCATAATCTGGCTCACCCTCATAGTTTGTATTGCCTGTAAAATCTTCTATAATGGGAACATCCCAAGTTACTAATTGTCTCCAACTATTTAAATTATTTCCTGCATTAACTTGATTAAATTCCTTTGAATCCTCTATATCATTAAATCTAGGTTCAAAATTATCAGAATCACTTATTTCGGTTTCACCTAAATCAATACCCTGCTCATATACTTCTATTGCCTGTTTCTTACAAGTAGCCTTTAAAATTATATCCCCAAAAACTGTTTCACTATAGGGAATGTAAAAATTTCTTTTTACATTAAAATCTTCTTCATTTGCATAAGATTCATCATTTGTTGGGTCCTCTGTTTCAGAATCGGTATTAGGAAAATCCCAAGCTTGAACTTCAGCTTGAACATCATTTTCATTTTCTACTATAGGTTCCGGAACCTCAGGATTTACCCAAATCTCTAAGCCATTAATATTCCGATTTACTTTAACAAGGTTTAATGGAAATTCTGTAGGTTCTAAATAAAAATACTTGCATATATCGTAGTGTGCTTTGGAAACATTACTTAATAAATACCTATTACCTATACCCCTATAATTTTTAATAGTCACATCCAAAACTTTGCAATCCTCACCTGTAAAAATATAACTCTGAATATTTATAGACCAAACCTGGCCAGGACGTAAAGCCTCACTTAATTCTTCAATATTGGTTACAACTAATCCTACCTCAGGCTCCTGAATGGGTATATCCCAGGATAGCTTCAAGTTGTTAAATTCTTTATCAGTCATAATCAATTCTAAAGGAAATGATCTATCTTCAATTAAACAATCAGGGAAAGTTCTTTTAATTTCATATAAAGCTGTTTCACTCCAAGCACAATTAGGTAGGGACCATTCCTTCATTATAGCACCGTTTCCACTATCATCCTCCACAGTGTTTTCACCCTCTACCCCAGCATTATTTACATCAAATTGAGGGCAAATATTTAAATATAAACATCCAACAGATTCAGTAGTATCTTTCCAGACTTGACCTACCTCTATTACTGCCAAAAGTTCTTTAATATTATTTACTTTATCCCCAATATTTATAATAGGCAAATCCCAGCTATTCTTTTCTCTCTCCCCATCTGGGTAAATATCAATCAAATTTAATACACCAGCGCATAAATGAATGGCTTTTGGATCAAATTCTGGATGATACTTTAAAAGTACTTCTCTTAATGAACAACTACTCAAATGTTTTGTAGAATCTAATCCTTCCATCTCTCGTATAACTTCAGGGGTTATATACTTTTCATATAATGCATCTGCTAGTTCAGGATCTCCCTTACTATTATCATCCCAAGTCCAAATAGCCCAAACTCTTTGACCATTATTATATACCTCTCTACCACAACCTCAGAATCCCTTACCCTTCTTACCCCACCACCATAATGTAGGTAGGTAGGCTATGTCCCAAGCAATTTTCTCATTAGTATCAGTATATAAAAGGTTATCCCCGGAAATCCAATCCAAATCCAAATCATAATTTCCCAAAAATTCTCCTATCTTATCTCTTAATGGACCATCTAAATAACTATCCTGATCAAATCCACAATCATCCTCCGAATAGGATAACCCTGAACTTTCAAATGCTTTTATAGCATTATATTCATTATCTCCCCAAATAGCCCATACAGACTTTTCACCAGCTTTTCTAGGACTGTAGGGTAAAATCACCACAGGCACACCATAAATAAAATTCCCTGGGATTGCAAGCTTTGTATACATAACCCTATATTTAGGATTAATATCCCAAGTAGTTTTTTCAATATTTTCTTCTATTAATTCCATATTTTAAAAGCTTACTGGAGTTTCTTTATCACTTAATTCCCCATTTGGTGTAACTGGTGTATTAGGTTTTGCAGATCCACCCAAAGCAGGAACTGCTGGCGGTGCTTGACCTGGCTGTCCTTGAGGCGGAGCACCAATAGCCTGGTTTAAAGCCTGCTCTTCAGGGCTATCAACAAATTTAACTGTTACAGACTTATCCTTGGGATTGACCGTAGTTTGAAATTGTGGGCCAGAATCCTGATTAGAGTCATATAACACATTAGCATCTGCAGGAGCCTTTTGTGTAGGCTGTTCATTCTGCAGATTCTGATTCGGAGGCAAAGGAGCTCCGGCACCATCTGGTTGATCCTTCTTACTCTCACCATTTTCCCAACCCATCGGGGAAACTGAATCAGATATATCAGCAGCCATTCTTGATTTAGGAAGATATTGCTTAACAAAATTTGATCCCGCAGCTCTTTGCATTCTAAAGTCATTAATCTTCTGATCAGCCTCTTCAGGAGTCATATTAAACTTTTCACTAAGCTGTTTAGATAAATCTCCCTGAGTAACTTTATTACCCGCATTGCTCATTGTGATTTGCAGATAATCAAATATGTTTTTATCCCTATCTGCTAAAGCAGCATCCCCATCATAATTATCATAGGCTTTAACTCTACTTGCTTCTGCTATTAAAGCAGCTACAACTTCTTGATTACGTTCCATTTTGCTTGCCTCTATATTTAAATTGTTATTAGTTTCATCAAATTTTTCAATTCCAGACTCATCATTGGGATATATACTCTTTACACAGTTTAATACATAATCTGCATTACCCTTAGTAAATTTAATAGCCTCATCTTTGTAAATAGATATATTATCCTTACCAGAATTTTTGCCATTAACAAAATAAAATTTCTTGGGATTTAATCCTTTAAATAATACCCAAACAACATATTCTCCATTAGGATCTGATAACCTTTTTGTTACATTTTCTAAAAAGGATATGTCTGGCAAGTCCCAGCTAAACTTTAAACTAGATTCTGCATACAAATACTGAAGCATTTTATTAATTTTATCTACTTTCTCTTGATTGCCTTCAGCCTTAGCTTGTTGCAAATCCTTTAGATATTCATCCATAAGTTCTTTACGACTTTGCTCTACATTTTCTTTAGAGGGATTGCTATCAAACTTAAGGTAATCAGAGTCAGGACTTATCTTTTCCTTGGGTAAAGTTTTCTTTATCATGTCCCCAAAAGAATGCTCATTCAATACTTCACCAGGTTCTGTAGTTTCCAAATAAGGGTGCTCATACTTAGTCCCTGGACGCTTATGCATAAAATAATACACATCAGGATTAACATCACCTAGGTATTCCACAGCAGTTAAATTTTTTAATCTATCAAGTGGAACTCCTACCATAATATGTCTAATATAACCTTTCTTGTAATCTTCACCAGCCTTAGTCCTATATTCTTCTACATCCTTATTTAGTTCATCAAACCCACTAACAACCTTATCTTTGTCAGAACTAAACATACAACTAACTTCTATTTTAGACCCCTCACCATTATTCCCATAAGCACTATAGTAATTATTTTTTTTGTCCTTGAGTAACCAACCAATATAACTCTGGGGATTTTCGGGGTTTGGTTCTGCAAGCTCCACAGCTAATCTCTTATTAGCCTTAACCAATGAGGATTCTGTAGCTAAATCCTCCCCTAACTCCTGAATCTTTTGCTTAGCCTGTTGATCTCCAGACAACACACCCTTAATCAATGCATTAAATTCTTCTGCAGGTAGCTTAACTATTTCAGTATATATCTGAGCCCTTTTGCGGGGATCTGTAACATCCATAGCAGTTAAAAGTTTACCCCAATAGTCTTGGCCCAATCTAATATCCCAGCGTTCATTCTGTAAAGATTCAGTTTGCTTCTTTACGTGAGGTATTATATCTCTATCCAGGGGCAAATTATGCAGAGCAAAGACTTCCATAACACCCTTGGTCATCTCAGCCAATAGCACTACAAAAGTAGTTGCTGTAGCAGTAATTTTAATCTTTTGCTCTTCTTCCTCTTCCTCACCCTCCTGCTCTAAACTCATAGCCCCACCTATAGCCGGGGTTTCTGCAGGATCACCCTTGGTCCAATATCTATACTGGGTTAAAGGAATATATTGTTTATATAATTGCACAAGTTGAGGAGAAATTTGATTAAGTTCTTGCTGAGCAAAGAAAAACATATTTTTTGCTTTCTGAGCTGCCCCCTGGGTAAAGCTGTTAATGATTCTTTGCTTATCTACTTCCTTTTTTATATCCTCTTCATCAAACTGCTTAACCATCTGATCCCCAAAATTCAAAGTGGGTATCTCAGGCTTTTCATCCTTATTTTCAAATTGAAATTGACTGGGATCGATGTCTTCTCTTGTACCCAGCTTAACATCCCAATCAACATCCCCATGTTGCATTCCCATCTGCTCTTCAACAATTTGTATAGCCAATTGTTCTAATTGCTGAGCTACAGGCTGCTCTATTGCCTGTATCTGCTTTCTAATAGTCCTAACATCTTCATAAGCTTCATCTGCATTTGGTTTACCAGTAGTTGTTCTTATTTGCTCTACATTCTTATTAAATGTCTTAGAAGCATTCTGATCTATATAACCATCAGGCAAGGCTGCATTACCATGATGTAAGGATTGTCCTGTATTGATCTTATCTTCAATCTCAGGATGCATCCTCTCTTCACGCTGGGGATTGTATTGTATAGCCATTTTAATTTACTCCTATAGCTTTAGGGGCTGGCATGTGGGCTGGCTCCCTGTGTGGGGGATGAAAAGGATTATGATTAGGCTTACTTGGAGATACTCTATCCGGCGTTTCTGTATCAGGATCTACCTTTGTCGGAGTCTCTACATCTGGTTCTGCTTGGGGCATGTCTTGTATTGCACTGTGGAAGGCCTGTATTACATTTCCTTTATCTGTATTTATCGGATCGCCTTCTTTGTATTCAAATTCAAAACCACATCCTGGGCATACAAAATTAAGATTACTACTACATCCAAAATCTTTTCTATCACTATCTTTCTTACATTTTGGGCAACGAAGATAAATATTAGCTTTCTTTAGATGTGCAAATTGTTCTACAGGAACTTTTGTCCTACGTTCAAACTCTCTTTCAGTTAAAGCCTCACCATCAATAAAATACTTCACTGTTCCATCAGGATGAATACGAGCCGGACCCTTTTCATTGTGAGTCTTGCCGTGCTTATAGTATTCTTGATCTCCCTCTACACCTATGAATGCAGGACCCTCATCATTATGATATCTACCCTCCTCATCATAAAAATGCTGATTGCCTTTAAAATCTGTTCTTGTTTTATGATAGGGTAAAGTTACACCCTCTTCTCCGGCTAAAATAGATATAATATCCTCTACCTCAGCATACTTAATTTCATTATACCCAGCTACCTTAGCTTCTACTCCATTATCTGGACGAACAAAGGTATCACCCAATTGCAACTTCCTTTGCCAAGCCAATATAACCTTTTCTCCGTCTTCATTAATAAAACTAAATACATCTTCTGCTTCATCAAGGTTTAAATCATCAAGAGTAGGAACTGGAGCCTCTTTAAGCATCATTCGTTTTTTTCTATTCAACTGCTCTTCATTTTCCCCAGTATCAAAAATGTCGTCCTTAGTATTCGGCCAGCTCTTTGTTTTAAATCTATCCATATCCAATTCATGAGGCATTAAATCTCCTGAGGGTTTATTCTTACCCTTAAAACCCTTGTTGCGGGGTTTAATTTTAGATTTTGAAGGGTTAGATTCCATATTAGATAAATTTTTTCTATCTAACTTGCTATCATATATTCCGTAATCTAAACCTCCTGTATCTCCTAAAGGATTATAATTTGTAGCCACTTTCTCAAGAGTAATAGTAATATTTTGCTTTCCACCTCTGGTATAAGTCTGTATACTTGATTGAGGAGATAGTCCACCCATACCCATAGGTTGAGGCACCTGAGGGACCGCTGGGGCAGGAACCTGCGCCTTTGGTCCCGTTTGTTCACTATGAGCTTCCTCTTTTGGTGCTTCTTGTTTAGGGGCTTCTGCAGGCTTTTCATTCCCACCCCCTACATTGTTATTATAAAAATCTAAACCCTTAGAAGGATCAGTAAATTCAATTTCAACCTTAGCAGTTCCTCCGCCACCAGTTTCATTCATAGTAATATTTTTGGATTTTATTCCCTGTGCAATAGGAATATCTTTTGGATTAGGAATCTTTTCACCAGCTGCAGTCTTACCCAATGAGGACACAGTAACTCTTCCACCCCCAGTAACATTAAAAGTCTGACCTACTATATCCCTTACATAATCAGTTGTACCATCAGAAAACTCAACTCTAAAGTTATCTGCCTCAGCATTCTCTAACATACTTGTGATATCAAAAGGATCTGTTATGGTAGGAGAATTAGGATCTTCATCAACATGAACACGAACAATAGTTTTAGGCTCTGCCTTACTATGTTCATTTATATAATTAGAAAATTCTGGAACCTCTGGAGAATTAGGATCTACATCAAATGCAGTCTTTACCAAAACTTCATTAGCAACTTTCAAAGCAATGTCATCATCACTATCCTGATAAGATACTAACCATTTTTCTTGTTTATGTGTTTCCGGATTTTCAAACTCTTTAACAGCCCAGACTCCCCCTATCTTTTGCATTGTAGAAGCCTCACGATAAAGCCCCCTCCCTATAGACTCAAATCTTTTTGAGGTTATAGCAGCCTCAAGCTTAATGTGTTGAGGATCCTCTTGAACTTCTGGCTTTGCTACTTCTTTTGCCTTAACAATTTTATGCACACTTGCAAGAATTTTCTTCATTGATTCTGACATACTGTAAATACTTCTATCTGGTGTAGGCATTGTTTTAATCCTTATAATTATATTATTGATTCTGACATACTATAAATACTTCTATCTGGTGTAGGCATTGTTTTAATCCTTTATTGACACCCCCATGCCATTAAGCATAGGATTCTTATACTACGCATTGGCTAAAGCACCATACGTTGTCGTATAAAGGCTCTGCCCGAGCCCAAGTATATTAATTGCTGCATTATGATCCCTATCTAAAACTAAACCACAATAGGGACAACAGTGAATACGTTCTGCTAAAGTTTTTTGAACTTTTTCACCACAAGCAGAACATCTTTGTGAAGTTACATTAGGATTTACTTTCACTACTTCCCTACCAGCCTCTTCCGCTTTGTAAGAAAGCATTTGAAAGAATTGACCCCAAGAACTGTCCTGAATAGACCTTGAAAGATGTCTATTTTTAATCATATTATTTATTTGTAAATTTTCTATATAAATTTTCTTATTGTTTTCTATGTAATGATTAGCAACTTTATGAAGATAATCTTTACGTTGGTTATTGATCTTTTCATAAGTCTTAGCAACCTGAAGCCTTGCTTCTTTTCTTCTATTAGAACCTTTTACTCTTCGGGAAAGCTTTCGTTGTTTAACCCTAAGTTCTTTAAGAAACTTTTTCAAAAACATGGGATTATTAACTTTATTCCCTTCAGAATCTACAAGGAAAGATTTTATCCCTACATCCAAACCAATTTCTTTTGTGGTTTCTGAAAACTGTTTTTTTGGGACTTCATCACAGGAAAAAGAAACAAACCATTTTCCTGTGGAATTTCTATAAATTGTAACAGTTTTAATCTTGCCTTCAATCGGTCTGGAAAGAAACAATTTTAATCTTCCAATCTTAGCAAGATGTAAATATCTTCCCTCAAGTTTCCAACCACTTTGTTTTAACGTGAAAGAATTATACCTGTCTTTAGATTTGAATCTTGGGAATCCTGGGGTTCCTCCGTGTTTAACCCTTTTAAAAAATGCTTGATAGGCTTTATCAAGTCTTTCTATAACATCCTGCAAACATTGAGAACCAGCTTGTGCAAATTCAGGAAAAGCTTCTTTAAGTTCCGACAGTTGATTCATCTGATCATAGCAAGATATGGATTTCTTACTTTGTTTATAAATAGAAATTTTTTGTTCAAGTGCAAGATTGTAGAGTATACGACACTGCTCAAGCGAAGCCGAACAACATACCTCTACATTTTTGGAAAGTTTAGCACTATATTGAAAGGTGCGTCTCATTTTATTGTATTTAAAATCTATCAGCAACGTATTGTATCATTTTTCAATTCATCGTGCAATCGTGAGGGGAGTTGGAATCGAACCAACCTGTTGAACCTTATGAGAGTCCCGGGCAACCACTGCCATCATCCCCCTATTACTAACTTCCCACAAACTCATTGTCTGGGTCTGCAAAATTAAAGCTAAAATCTAAATCCTTCATTTCTTTTTTAAACTTCCTAAAAAATAAAAAGCTACCCATAACTATAACTGTGCCTATACCCCACCACCATTTAGAGTTTTTCATTGGGTAAATCCTTTTCACTTAGTTTATAGCAATCGGGACAAAGATCATTAATAAGAATTTTAATAGGCTTAAGCTTTTTGCAGGCTAAGCAAAGCTTCTGCTCATCTTGCTGAGGATTAATTTCCAGGCTCATAGTCTTAACTAGCATATAGCATTCTCCTAACAAGCAATATATGCTAATCCAAGAAATAAAATCAAGTTTATAGGAGTATGAAATTAAGATATGTAAAGGAAGAATTTATTAAAAAAGCCATTTCAAGAATTAGTGAACTGCTAAGTAATACACATTTTGAAAATTTTACAAAAAGGTTGAATAAAAAATATGCTGGAAGATTGCTTACTTTTCCCGGCATACATACACAAGTCGTAAAACCTCCCTGGGTTTATACATCCTATGTAGTTATTATAATCTATTACACTAATTCAACATATATACTCTCAAGAGACATATTGAGACTCCTTTGAATTTGTTCCCCATTGTTAGTATATCCGCTACCATTTGCAGATAGCTTCACAATCAATACAGTATAGTTATGACCCCTTTTACAAAATTTTGCTTAGCCAAACCTATTAGATGGGTTTTGCCTCATCAAATTCTTTGTGTAATTGTCAACCCCTAATATCCAATCTCTTACTCATATTTTATGTCCTATTTAATATAGAATGGTATAAATAATAAAATAATTGACCCCCTAACCAGAAGCTAAATAATAGGGATAAACCCCTTATTATTACTTCGATAAATGTTTGGGGGACTACCATCATATTAACAAATATGCATCCATAAAAAGCAAACTCCTTGATCCACTCACACCAGTGCCAAGCATCCCCAAAATAGGATGAGAACTTAACCTGTTTATAGTAATATGTGGGATCACAATGTACCCAAGAGGCCCATTCTATTAGATCCCTGCCCTTTAACCAATCAAGTAATTTATTATCCTCGGAATGATTCTTAATTGTATCTGTTATGGCTTTAGCAACATTGTATAAAAGTGAGGAGTAAATTGTAAATATAATTGCTGTTATCTGCATAAAAAAAATTCTTAATTTACGGATATTGAACTAATAGAATTATATCATATAAAGATATCGGAGCATAATTAGTTACTTCCACTGATACATTTATACTCTTATTTATTCTATCAATTATAGGTTTGCTATTATGCACATGACCATGAATAAGCCAATCATACTCCTCCATAGGTTTAATACTTGTAGCTGTAACGGGGTCATGGATTAACCGGAACCTGTGACCTCCAGCCTCTATGTAATCCTCTATCAATACTTTTTGCACATTCTTTGGGGGAACTGTAGTAGGACGTATCTTATGATCGTGAGACCCCTTGATATAGGTTACAATAGTTCCTGGTAATTGTTCACACCACCATTTTGGAGTATACTCTCTTCTTTCTTGCCTTCCAAATGCCATATCCCCAAGAAAATAAACAAGACTATCCTCTTTAACTATCCTATTATAGTTATTAAGAAGAACCTCATTCATTTCATCTACTGTAGCAAAAGGACGATTGCAATAATCAAGAATCCTCTTATGACCAAAGTGAAAGTCTGATATAATAAATACGTTTTTAGCTTCTTCTAAAGTATAGATATCCATAATATTATTTTCAATTTATATTTGTTTTATTTAAATTACTTAATAATATTTGATTTTGCAAATTTTTATCTTTGGGTAGACATAATGTTATAAATATATTTCCTATATCACTAAACATTTTAAATCCCCTAATTGGTTTTCTGATCAGAGGTATTCTGTTTTGCCTTTTTAAGTGCCTCCTCAGCCAACATCCAGCCCTCATCTTGAGGAAGCATTTCAAAGCTTGTATGTAGCTCCCCAACACCCCGATACTTCCAAGATTCTATATTAGCATAGGCTTTAAGAACCTTTTCATATATTTCAATCTTTCTGTCCATTAATTTCATTATAGTAATTACATTATTATCCTCCTCTAACCCATCACAACCCCCACAACCCTCAGAATCTATAGGATCACCATCTGCATCACAATACGAAGGTGGATAGCCTAATTTTCTTATGTTCCTATGTCTCCAAAACCTATCCCAACAAGCTTCTATCGTGTATGTTACAACCCAGATCATAACCACTAACATTAAACTACTCCACGCACTGCTGCTTGCAAAATCCCAGACACTCATTTTAAATCTCCTTATTTTGTAATTTTATGGTATTCTAGTATAGTCATTTGCATCTACAAGCTCTATTACAAATAGATACAGTTTTCTTAACCAACACAGGGGATTAAAAATATTATGATAAATTTTAAAAGCATTTCTGGTCCAAAATAATCCATAGCATCTTCGGCACTGATTATGATATTTTGATCTAAGCATTCTATCAAGGCCCTTTTTCAACTTCTTTGTGAGTTATTTTTGGCAATGTAAAATCTGCTAATGTATGGCTCATTGCATTGAATCTCCTTTGTCAATACCTGACATTTTATCTCTTACTCTTTTTGCTATCCAAGGAAACTCCTCAGCAAAAATCTCATTAAAAGTTTTCAAATACAAAATTACAGAATCCTGATAAGCAATAGCAGAATCCTGCTTTGTTTTTTGTATCTGCAAGGCCACTATATCACACTTTAATTCTACAGTTCTATTCTCCAACAATCTTAACTCTGATCTATTAACCAATGTATCAGAAAGGGTTGCGAATCGTGTTATTACAGTTTTATGTCTGGGGTTTTCAGGTTCAAAAATTACAAGCATACAAACCACAACCAATATTACATAAATAAAAACCCTACCCACATTACCCGACCGTTTATCCCAAGAACATATCCCATCCCACCATCTGTTCAGTTTATATAAATTCAGTTTAAGTGAGTTCATGATCATAAAATACTCTAATTGTTTAAAATAAAATTTGCTTTATATACATTGTTTAAGGTTATGCCACACCACCCATCGACTTTAATATAATTATTTTGCTGCCAAAGCAACATATCAGAATCATCATCCAATATTACATAATTTTTATACTCACTAGAATAGCACCCTATTAATTTTTCATTGTCTTTTATCCACTGTCTTATCTCATTACCCCTTACAGAACCCTTTCCTAAACTAGGTGTAATTCCTATAATACTGCCCCGTATTACTCCGGCTTTATAAAGTGTACTTTTAATGGAGTATTTCATACTCATCCTCCAAGCAGAGCTAATTACTAGTTTACATTTAGATTTTCTAATTAAATTATTAAGCAGCATTATATTGCGCTTATCCAGCTCATTATAAGGATGTTTCTTACCTACAGACCCACCAAGTTGTTTAAATTCATTTGGAATTCTAATGTTTCTCTTCTTAGATTTAGAAGCTATTAAGTCCAAATAATACATCACCCCATTATTAAGACAGCCATCAATATCTATGAAAGCCACCTTAAGAATGCCATTGCTTCTATATTTTTTATATTTTTCTAACATGTATTATTTACTTTACCATACCCACAATTTTAAATCCTTGATGCTCTTTACGCCATTCTAATCCTATTTCTGATGAATAAAGAAAACCATCACTTCCTATTAACATACCTGCCGCAGATTTCTTTTCAAACCTACCATGCCATTTACCTATTTTAGGATCACACTCTGAACAAAGTACAGGACCTTCGCCCCTACTCCAATATTTACTAAGTGCAGTATTTTCCATACAACCACATTTTTCACATGAAAATATTCCCATTTTTATTTCCTTTAATTATCAAAGAATCCACATAACCACGCTATTAATAAAATAAAAAGTCCAAGTCCTCCTGTACAAGCTATAAACATTATTAAAAGGACTATGTTCCAACCATCTGATTTCATTTTGCATTTCTCCAGGTAAGTTTTGGGTCTCTTTCTACCACAGCCAGATCACAACCAATATTTTTGCAAGTCTTGCTACAGAAAAAGGCTAATTGGTATTGACCACTAAATCCATCCCCATTAACACTTGGTATAGCATCCCTTGTAGGAACTTCTATACCACATGAATCACAACGCACAATAGGCATCCAGATTACAGCTTGTGAAATCAACATTTTATTTCTCCTTGTTATTTATGATAGTTTTTATATTAGTATTAAAAATATACTGTCTCTTTGCTTGTTTTTCTATAAAATTTTAGTATATATTGTTTAATCGTTACCAGGAACAGTAAATTGATTAAAACTTATAAATTCAGAGCTTATACTAATAAAGCTACAGAAATTCAAACTAATGTAGTCCTTGAGCTTTGTAGACAGATGTATAATTTGGCTCTTGAACAAAGAATAATGGTTTATAAGCAAAATAAAAAGTCTGTTTCTTTTTATGATCAAAATAAACAGCTTACCGAGTTTAAAAAAGAATTTACACAATTTAAACAAGTGCCTTCTCAAGCTTTGGAAAATGTTATTGATAGACTTGATAAAGCTTATCAAAACTTTTTTAGAAGAGTTAGAATAGGCGAAACCCCTGGATTTCCAAGATTTAAAGGTTATGAAAGATATGACTCTTTTACATTGAGACAAGGTTGTGGATACAAACTTGAAAATTCTAACCTTATCCTTAGTAAAATTGGAACCTTTAAACTTAAACTTCATCGTCAAATCCCTTTAGAAGCTAAAATTAAAACTGTTACTATTACCAGAAAAAACAATAAATGGTTTGTTTGTTTTTGCTGTGATAACATTATACCAAAAATTCTTCCTAAAGTCAATAGGTCTATAGGCATAGATGTAGGTTGTGAAAGCTTCCTTACAGATTCCAATGGGCTTAAGGTAGAAAACCCTAGATTTCTTAATAAATCTACTGAAAGAATTACTAAACTTCAACAAAAACTTGAAAAACAACTTAAAGGATCTAATAGGAGAAAGAAAACTAAACTTCTCTTGGCTAAAAAGCACGAAAAAGTATTTAACCAAAGATTGGATTTCCAACATAAAGTTGCAAAGCACTATGTTGATAGCTATGATACTATTTGCCATGAAAAGATGAATTCCTTTAAAAGTTTTACTAAACTCAATCGAAGTATGAGAGATGTTAGCTGGTTTAGGTTCTTTGATATTTTGCAAGCCAAAGCGGAAGAAGCTGGGCGTACAATAGTTAAAGTGCCTGCCAAAAACACTTCTCAACAATGTAGTAAGTGCGGAGAGATGGTTAAAAAAGATTTGTCTGTTAGAATTCACTCTTGCCCTCATTGTAAACTTACTTTAGATAGAGATTTAAATGCTGCTTTAAATATTTTAAGGCTTGGGATGAGCCTACAAGACCCTACCTTTCCTGGTAATGACTGTCTTGTGAAATTTGATGATTTAATCATTAATTAATCCACTTTATGGTTTCCTCAAGCTCCCCAGATCCAAACAGCTCCTGGGTTATATGTTGAGAGGGAATTAAAAGGTTGGGGTTAGGGTATTTAAGAATTTTGGTCATAGAGTTGTATCGTAGAACTCTTTAATGGTTGAGAAGAACTCTTTAATGGTTGAGATATCTCTGAAACTAGACTCATTTATAACATAGTTTCTAAACTGTGATTCTGGCAATGCTTCTAGCATTTCACACAATACATCATCTGAAGCTATCATAATATACTGCAACAAAACTTGTTGTGCAACTTCTTTTGTAATATTACATGTACTTTTTATACTCATTTTTATTTCCTTTTCTTTAGGCAATTACAAATAATTCTATAATCAATATATAAAATTTGGACACTAAAGTCAATCAAACTCGCCAAGAAATTTCACCCACAACTTGCAAAAGTGTTTTGGTTAATTTCTTAGATACATACACAGGACAACCCATACAATAGCATACTACTATATCATTTAACATAAAGTATTGCTCCAGGGATTTTATTCTTTCTATATCAGCACCTGCCACCTTTAAAGCCTCCTGCAGCAAACCCCATTGTATTAGCATTGCTATGGGGCTTTTTTCTTCTTTTACTAAATATTGAAACTGGGCTAACATTGCCCCGGCTACTTTTTTATTCTGTTGGGTTAAATATAAGGCTATAGCATCCTGCTCAACCTGTGTAATCTCCTTAATAATGGGTATTTCAGAGGGAACAAATTCACATAGTTTACATAGGGGACAGATGGAGGAATTTATAGACCAAATATCACTATCTTCGTTATATGTATCTTGCTTGTAAGGGCAATGCTCTGGAGCCACTATGTAAGGTCCATAACCTATTTGTTTTAAAATTACTTTAATCATATTTAAATCCTTAAATTAACTTTATCAATCGGTATTAACCAAACCCATATTTATGTTATCATATAGCATGACCCAATGCCCGGCATAATCATGAACTACAATTTCTCTATTTATAGTACCCCCATTTAAATTTGGATCTCTACCATAACCTCTAAAAAATTTTATATAATACTTCTACCACGCAATTGCCCAGGTTCATTCCAAGTTGCTGTAAACGCATCTCTATAAATTGATCTGGTTAACTCCTGTGATACATTAAAAATCTCTTTTGAAATTTTATCCCTATTATAAATTCTCATTCTTGCAGCCCCCTTCACAATATCTAAAATGTGATCCACTAATTCTGAGGGTTCTGGTCCAAAAGTTAGCTTCAACTCATCACAAACTTGCATAACGGCATCATCGAAACTACTTACACTCGTTAGATTTAAATCTTTCTTTTTTGGATAGGTTACAAGAACTTCTTGTGGCACAAAAGCTTTTATTTCTAATTCATAACCACACCTTTCATAACATTGATTTATTCTAATATCAGTAACCCCCTCAATAACAGTGCCATCCTCAGTCTTAACTTTACCCTCCTCCACAACTAAATAGGACATATCAATTCTCCTCTTCTAAGTAAGGTTTAATAATTGAGGCTTCTTCATTATTAAAAACATGCTCACCTAACAAATGCTTATAGATTCTTCCTCCGAGCCCAAAAATACCGTTTCTCTGCATCTTGATTCCACTAGGAAATTTCTTGGACTTTTTAATAACATCCTTCCAAATAACTTCTGCTAATTTATCAGCCCTTTTAAGTTTCTTATCACATTCTGCACACAAAGAGGTATTAGTATTTGGCAGCTCATTAAACTCTTTCCGAGTAAAAGTCTTTCTTAATTGACAGCCGGAACAATTAAGTATATAATTACCCTCAGGAACTGTGTCTATATCATTATTTATAAACATACCTTGATTAAACATTATTCTTTTCCTCTAGAAATTCTAAAACATCTGGATCATTTGTTGCATCATACAATTTAATTTCTTTGGGTAAAAATTCTTTAGCAATATCACAATCCTTTCTATCAGGACAAGTATAACCACAATATAGCTCCCTAACTAAAAACCCAAAAGTTTCTACAAAATCAATAGCCCCATGCTCTTCATCAGGTATATGTTTAAGCCACTTATGTACCGGAAGATTCCTTTGAATCACATAGGCTTGAACCCTTAAAAGTTCTGATAATCTATTGCATTTAGAAGTCATAATAACTCACACAGGTCTGTACCAATCATTGCCATCTACAATTTCCAGAATAAAATTGTATGCTTTTTTAAACAAACAAATAGGATTGCACCATAAATGATAAGCTTTAAAGGGTTTCCTGCTCCAAAATAAACCCTCACATCTTTGGCATTGATTGTGATAGTATTGTTTTATGTATTTATTTTTGATCATTATTTTTCCCTCAATATTGTTCTGTATCTTTTTTTAAACAAACCTACTATGTGGGGGTTCTCTTGAACAATCCAACCCCCTCTTTTACCATAATAAGATCTCATATACGTAAGTAAATGCTGAAAGTCCTTACATTCAAGTATACGAATGGCTTTACCATTTTTTATTTTTCTTTTTATCTTAATTTCAATCATTTTAATTTCCTAATTTAATTATTTACACGGACTATACAAGATTCTAACTTGTGACCCTGAAATTAGAAATTTCATGCTCTATCCATCTGAACTAATAGTCCAAAACTTTAGCACACCGGGAAGGAGTCGAACCTTCAGTGGGATCACACCCGGAAGTTTTGGAGACTTCTGCATTACCAGCAATGCTTCCGATGTATATTTGTATAAATTGTGAAACTATAGGGTCGTCACAAATCCCTATAAGCCCTTCCATTTTTAATATCTACTATTGTCGAATAGGAAACCTCAAAATCGTTACTCAATTCTTTTAAAGTTTTATATCTTACATTATTGAGAGCCACCTTAATAGCCTTAACTTTTTCTTGATTCAATTTTCTTCCAAATAACTTTTCAAAAGGCAACTTTGGTTTTACCTGAGGATCATATTTTGAACTATACCCATTAACATATCTGCCATTGCCCTTACCTTTTGCTTGCCTTCCTTTTCTTACTTTATCTTGAACATTATCATTTTGTGAACCACTAAACAAATGTTTTGGATTTACACAAGCTGGGGTATCACAACTATGACATACGAGCTGTTCTTTTGTTAATACAACATTATTAGACAGTTCATAAGAAAGACGATGTGCTCTAATATGCCAATGCTTACCAGGATCCCTAAACTGAAAAATCCCATATCCATCCTTACCAACTGTAGGACATAAAATACAATTTTCTGTATCAAAAACAAGGCTGTTAATCCTCTGAATTGCTTTTTCTCGTGCTGTCATATAAACCCTTTCGTTAGAATTAGCATTACCCAAGCAACACCACGTGGAGGTTTCTAACAAGTTGCTTTGGACGTGCCGATTTTCGAAAATCGGGTCCGAGCAACAAGTCATAAAAAAGACTACAAGTTTAGTTTAATTTAATCTCTTTATCTATTATGCTAAATTAAACAACCACATAATAGATGCAATCTCTCTTTTTACTACACCCAGCTGATTATTTTCTGAGTTCCGCATCCTCCACCATCTGACTTTCTTCTCTTACGGGAGTATTGCTACCCATCAGAACCGTAAACTTATAAGGTCTTAAACCATTACAAGTTCTTTATCAGCAAAGACTAAAGAACCGTCTTCACTGATAAAGGATGTCGATTTATGGTCGGCATTTTTAGTTTTCTAACTTTAAAGAGTCAGCAACTTACCTGCCTCTTCTACTATTGTTACCCGTCGAATCCAATTCACGCCCGGTTATCAAAGAACAAAAATAGGTTTACAGGCAGTCCAATTACTCGTAGTACAATTAAAGTACTATCGACCCACAACAAGGAAATAGGTATGGACATGGGGGCAGACCCGAACAATGCTTAGCTTAGCATATATCATTGTCCGTGTTCCTCGTTACCATGGCTCTAAGCTGCCTACCCGTAAACCAAATTTCAAAAAAACAAATAGACAGGATGTGCTTACCTTATCATAATCCAAAAGAATTATAATAACTCGGAGCTTCACCATCCTGTCATTTTATTACACCTGCAACTATTAACCATCCAACTATTAACATAAAAAACACAAGTATAAATATAATTGCATCAAATACATTATTTTTAGGACGTCTTTTATATAAATCGACAAGTGTCCTAGACCATAAAAGCGTAGATGCCACAATAAATATTCTAATTAAAGTTTCCATTTTATACTTGATCCCCTTCTAATACTTGTTTTTATCTAAAATTTTACTATATATTATATGTAAGAACTATTGAGAACAATACTTTGATTAAAACTTATAAATTTAGGGCTTATCCTAACAAAGCTACAGAAGCTCAGACTAGTATAATCCTTGAACTCTGCAGGCAAATGTATAATTTGGCTCTTGAGCAAAGAATAATGGTTTATAAACAAAGTAAAAAATCTTTGACTTGTTATGATCAAATTAATCAACTTCCAGAATTTAAAAAAGAATTTCCTCAATTTAAACAGGTTCCTTCCCAAGCTTTTGAAAATGTAATTGATAGACTTGATAAAGCTTATCAAGGCTTCTTTAGAAGAATAAAAACAGGTGAAACTGCAGGTTTCCCAAGATTCAAAGGTTATCAAAGATATGATTCTTTTACACTGAGACAATGTGGATATAAACTTGAAAAATCTAATTTGATTATTAAGAAAATTGGAACTTTTAAACTTAAACTTCATAGGTCCATTCCTTCAGAAGCTAAAATTAAAACTGTTACTATTATCAGAAAAAACAATAAATGGTTTATTTGTTTTTGCTGTGATTGTATTATACCAAAAGTTCTTACTAAAGTCAATAGGTCTATAGGCATAGATGTGGGTTGCGAAAGCTTTTTGACAGATTCTAATGGACTTAAAGTAGAAAACCCAAGATTTCTTAATAAATCTACTGAAAGAATTACTCAGCTTAGCCAAAAATTGTCTAAACAAAAGATGGGATCT
>Ga0172381_10001329_pt1 | contig 29391 bp, 47 predicted proteins | sample Leawel6488metaG_FD_119754 | JGI IMG/M metagenome (GOLD analysis project Ga0172381, IMG submission 119754) | Leachate microbial communities from a municipal landfill in Southern Ontario, Canada - Leachate well 64-88 metaG | ecosystem: Engineered > Solid waste > Landfill > Unclassified | place... | reverse complement strand
TATACCTTGCCATTCGTTATAAGTCATTTAAAAGCCTTATTATTTGGCTAATTCTCCAATTACAGCGTTTAATCTAGTCTCTTTAGTAGATTCATCAAGCTGATTCCAATCTTCGGGCATAATCAATCCCTTATCACTTAAGCCTACTTTTATCATTCTGGCTTTCCAGTCATTGGTTTCCTTTTGATTATTGCTAAATATTTCTCCCAATTTAGCTATATTAGCTATTCTATTAAACCGTTGTTTATTTTCTTGATTTGTTCGGTTGCTTATTCGGTTTAAAAAATTTCTTTCTTTAGTTTTGCTTAAATATTTGCTTTTGAATAGTAAACCCTTAATAACAGTTTCAAACTCAAAAGATTCCCATGTTCGGTTATAATAACAAGATTTTGCAGTTTCTTGTTCTAAGCCATTAATCAACAAAGTGGCTAAATGCCTAAAGCCGTAGCGAGTTGATTCTGATTTGCACACTATGGTAGCGTTTTTGTCAATTTTAAATAATTTCATATTTTTAGTTAAAAATTAGTATATTTTATTACTTATCTTATTTATTGTCTTATGCTGATAATTTTAATGGTAGTTATTGGCGTGTATAGGCTGTTATAAGCGTTGTTAGCAATATATTTGATATAATATAGCTTTATAAGATTATTAATGCTGTAATCAGCTTAAATCGCTTTAAAAGTTTGTTGTAATTATTTTATAATGTTTTTATAAAATATAGATTATTTTTAAATTGCTATATATTAGCCACCATTTTTAATCTAATATATGATTAAAGATAATGACTATTAATAATAATTTAAAGGTTTTTAGTGATATGTTTATACCTTTAGTTTGTGATTAAGCGATTCTGTGGCGTCGCAAAACTGGATTGATCTATAAAAAGATTATTTTTAATTAATACTTTAACAATTTATATATCTCGCTTATATATCACTTATATATCACTAAGTTGTTAAAGTGCTAATAAATGGTTTTGTATTGTCCACTATGATTGGGTAGTGAACAATGAAAGCTATTTATTCGCTTCTTGAATAATGCCTGCATCTTTAAGTTTATATAATGTCCTACCGTAAAAACCCTGAAGATTCTTTGCTAAATTATTATCCTCTATATATTGCCAAGCGTCATGTTGTTCTTGTTCGGTAGCGTTTTCACCCTCACAAAAACCTTCTGCAATGGCGCAAGCTAAGTAAGGGGTTAGTTTTATATTGGTATAATATCTTTTTGACATATATTTTAAAGTTCTAAGTTAAATGATTAAGTTGTGTTAGTCAATTATTCTGCCCCTGCCGATAAGTTTTTAGGCTTATCGGCTAGGGCAAAAGGTTATCAAATTGTAAAGGCGATTAAAGCGTTTTAATATTATATAGATTAATGGCTTAATCGCTTTACAGGTTTATATAATCATTATATACCTATTTCAAAGAGTTGTCAATAGGCTATAATGTTATTTAATTTAATCTAATATTAGCATAATTAAATTTTACATAAAAAAGTTATCCACTTTTTGCTGATTTTTATTTTATCTTAAATAATAAACAAGTGTCGCACAAGATGTATTATGCGACACAACGATATATTTAATTTAATGTTAGCTTAAATACTGATAGTATTATATACCATAATGGTGTCAAGTGTATGATTTTATGATTTTCGTGTTGTAGTAGTAGCTAATGTTAGTTAAATATTATAAGGCATCTATATAAAAGATAAAAAAAGAGCGTGAAGTGTATGGTTAGTATATGGTTGGGGTGGGGAGTGGTCGGTTTAACGTCTCTATTTTTTTTGACACTACTATCGTTATTAACCCCCTCTCCGCCTACGACATTTTCATCGACCCCTAATATAATACCTAATATGACTTTTTACTATTAATTTACCACTTTTATATAACCCCTATAAACATTAGCTTAAAAGTGGTTTTCCAGTCATGTAGAAACTTAATTTAATACCACCCCCCTACTCGTTTCTCCAAATACCACCCCTGTCCGCCAAAAAAATTTCTGAAAAATTTAGCGACCCCTTGTTTTATATACAAAAAAGACCCACCGTTAAGTGGATCTTTTTTTTAGTTTAAAGATTAGCCTCTTTGTAAACTAATGAAGGATTGTTTGACTATTAATGATAACCTATTTTAAAGTATAGCAAATATATGTAAATTGTCAAGTATATAGTTATGCACAGGTTTTCTAGGATTTAAACTAATGATAGAATAGTAGTAGACGAAATAATTAGGTGTGGATAACTTGGCGAAACATCTAGCTAATTTGCCACTTGTTTTAGGGGTAATTAAGATATAATTTAATACTAATTTAATTTATATGAATTTATCAAAATTAAAATTTAAATTAGCACAATGGCTTCTTCGTGGAATGTCTATTGAATATTGGGCTAAAACACAGGGTAATAGTAAAATTAAATTTTTACCAGAGGTTTATATAAATGGTAAGAGGATAATTACTAATAAATGGACTAATATTGCCTTAGATTATAATTAATTTATGAATAAAGACTGGACTGGAAATAAAAAATCTACTTACACTACTTTGGGTGCAAGTAATCATAGTGATAAAGAAAGGCAAGAACATGATTTATATTGCACCGATCCTTCGGCTATTGATGATTTATTTGCTGTGGAAAAATTTAGTGATTATATTTGGGAGCCAGCTTGTGGTATGGGTCATTTAGCTAAAAGAATGGTTGATTTAGGTAAAAGGGTTTATGCTACTGATTTATATGAATATGGTTATGGTAAGAGTGGTATGGATTTTTTATTAGAAAGCAAAGTTAGAGATATGGATATTATAACTAATCCTCCATATAAATATGCTGAACAGTTCGTAACTACTGCTTTAAATATAATCCCCGATGGTAGAAAAGTAGCAATGTTTTTAAAATTAACATTTTTAGAAGGTAAAGCAAGAAAAAATATGTATGCTAAATATCCCCCCAAGGTAGTTTATGTTTATAGTTATAGAAAGAATTGTGCAATGAATGGTGATTTTGAAAAATATAAACAAGCAACGGCAATTGCTTATTGTTGGTATGTTTGGGAGAAGGGAAATTGTAATAATCCTATTATTAAATGGATTTAATTATATGAAAAAATCAATTGTAGTAATTAATAACAAACAATGTTTAAAATATAAGTGTCCAGCCTGTGGTCATACTAATTTAATACCACTTAAAGAAAATAAGTCTTTCGCTAGTTTTAAGTGTTCCTGCGGTTATTTTGATGTTGTTGTTGTAAAATAATATATGAAAAAATTATATCAAAAAATTTTAAAATATTTTGTTTCTCGTGCCATTGTTTTAAATCGCTTAAAAGAATGGGGTATAGTTTTTGAATATAATTTACCGCCAGAATTAATTATTACTGATCATGCTGATCAAAGAATGAAAGAAAGATTTAAATGTAATCCTATTAAGATAAAAAAGATTGTTATGAAGGCGTGGAATAGTCCTGACATGATACCGCCTAATTATATTCAGAAATTTATAAGTAAACAAAAAAGTGGTAAATATAGTTATAAATCTTTTTGCGGAAATTATTTTATTTTTAAATTAATTTATAAAACACGATTAGTTGGTTATCAAAAATTATTGGTAACTGTTATTAATCCAAGGATTTATGAACACTTCTAACAAAGTCAGTTGCATTGGCAACGGATATGTAGGTAAATCAATGTTAAAACTTTTTCCTGATGCTTATATATATGACGAACCATTGGGCATTGGTACTAAGGAAGAAGTAAACAAAACAAAAGTTGCTATAATAGCGGTTCCTACTAATCTTTTGCCCGACGGTGGTTTAGATATGTCAATTGTTGAAGATGTAGTTAGTTGGCTGGAAACACCATTAATTATTATTAAATCAGCGTTAATGCCAGGAACAGTTGATAGATTGGTGGCTAAGTATAATAAGCATATCGTAGTATCAGTAGAAATGGTGGGTGAAGGAAAATATTTTATTCCTTATTGGAAATATCCGGATCCAACAGACGAAAGGTTACATGGCTTTTTGATTATGGGTGGTGTTGAAAAAGATGCTACTAAGGCAGCAGAATATTTTTGGGAAAAGATGTCTCCAGATATTGATATTCATATTGTATCTGCCGTGGAAGCGGAAATTTGCAAATTAATGGAAAATACTTTTGGTGCTTTAAAGGTTACATTTGCTAATACTATTTATGATATTTGCGAAGCCTATGGTGCTAACTATATTAAGGTGATGCAGGCTTGGGGAGCGCAGGGAACGTGGGTTGGCAATGAAGGAACTGGTAAGATGCACATGCGGGTAGTGCCAGGTAAGCGGGGTTGGAAAAGTAAATGTTGGGACAAAGATCCTAGTGCTTTAGCTAAAAGTGCCAAAGATATTGGAGTTGATGATTTATATGATTTAATAAATACGATGATTAGGATAAATAAAAATCATTTTAAAAAAAATGAAAAAAATTAAATTAACAAGAGGAAAATTTGCAATTGTAGATGATGAAGAATATGAATGGTTAAATAAATATAAATGGTATTGTGATTATAAGGGTTATGCGAATAGGGCAGAAAAAAGAAGTGAAACAGGAAGACAAAAAAGAAAATCATTAGCTATGTCAAGAGATATAATGAAACCCCCCGATGGTTTATTAGTTGATCATATAAATCACAATCCTCTTGATAATAGAAAAATTAATTTAAGAATTTGTACTATATCGGAAAATATGAGAAATCGTAAAATGGCTAAAAATTGTAAAAGTGGTTATAAGGTGGTTTGTTTTAGAAAAGATAGAAATAGTTGGATAGCTTATATAAAACATTCTGGAAGAAGTTGGGTTTTAAAACATTGTAAGACTAAAGAAGATGCTGCTTTGGTATATAATGAAAAAGCAAAAGAACTTTTTGGAGAATTTGCTTATCTTAATAAAATAAAATGAAACAAGACTTATTAGAAATATTAAAAAATCCTAATGATAAACTTATAGCCGTTGATTTGGATGGTACGATTTGTCATGGAATTTTTTGGGGAGATGAAAGTAAAATATCACCTAATAAAAAAATGATAGAATTAATTTGGAAATTATATAAAGGTGGTGGACATATTATTATTTATACTGCTAGACAATCGATGCATTATTCAAGAACTTTTGGTTGGCTAATCGCTAATAATGTACCATTTCACGGTATTGCGATGGAAAAAAAACCTGGTGCCGATTTGTATATAGACGATTTATCTTTAAATTTAGATGATATTTTATTATAAAAAAATACTAATATGACAAAACAAAAAAATTTAAAAGAAATTATTAATAACCATAAATGGCCAGAAGTTGAAAAGAAATTTTTAAAATTATATTCAGATCAGAAAAGAAATATTTTAGGTTATAAGAAAGTCTTTTTCGCTTTACAAAAAATGAAGCCAGCTAAACCTGATGTGGAATTAAAGTTGGATTTTTGTAAAGATAAAGATGAAGAAAAGCCCTATGTTCATGTCAGCGGTTATAAAGCAAGGGCTAGGTTTAAATATTGGGCGATTGAATTTATGCCATGGAATCAATGGTTAGGTATGAATATAGAAAGTGAAACTGAATTTTCTTTTTCTGAATTAGAAATCATTTCCCATGCTTTATGGGAAATGACTTTTTGCGGTTATGATGAAAAGAAAATTCAAGGGGAAATGAAAGAAATTAAACGTCGGGCTGACGAAGCATTAAAAGAATTTAAAGATAAAAAAATATGCAAGGGGAAATCTATATCAAAAAAGAAAATTTAATTATTGAAATTCCTTTAAAACAAAAGAGGTTTAATCCTTATGATGATAGTGAATGGATGGGCGATAATATTATTGCTTTAATTATGGAACATAAGAATTGTAATGTGCCGGAAATGGGATTTGCCTATAGAATAAATATGGAATATAAGGGGAAGTGCGATCAATGGACTAATTTTTTCTTTAAGTATTTTGGCGAACAGAAAAATTTTGAAAAGTTATGTGAAAAATTAAAAATAGATATTGCGTATGGACAAGAATGAATTAAAACTTAATCATATTTATCAGGGAAATTCTTTGGATGTTTTGAAAACTTTGCCTGATGAATCAATTAATTGCATTGTTACCAGCCCACCATATTGGAAGTTAAGGCGATATACTAACAATCCGAAAGAAATTGGTATTGAAAAAACTTTTTATGAATATATCGACAATTTGATTTTGATATTTGATGAAATAAAAAGGATATTAAAAAACGATGGGGTTTGTTTTGTTAATCTTGGTGATACTTATTCAGGAACAAAAAATGGTAATACGGAAATAGAAAAAAATTTTAAGGTTGTTGCTGATACTTTTAAAAAAGAAAAACAGGATATCCCCGACAGGTCGCTTTGTTTAATCCCTTATCGTTTTGCTATAAAAATGGTAGAGCATGGTTGGCTTAATAGAAATATTATATGTTGGTATAAAAGAAATCAAATGCCTCAATCGGCCAAGAATAGATTTACCGTTGATTTTGAGCCGATAATGATGTTTACAAAAAATGAAAAGTATTATTTTAAGACACAATATGAACCCTATGCTCCAGGATCGGATGTTGAATATCGTAAGACATTAAGATTGGGTAAATTTTATAGAACCAAGGAACCGTATAAAAAAAATGTTCCTTATAGTCATAAAAATTTACAAGAAAAAGGACAAAAAGTAAATAGTATGCACAAAAAGAGGGCGGATGGCGATAGGGAATTTAATTATAATCTTAATGGAAAATTAATGAGATGTGTGTGGGATATACCAACACAACCGTCTAATTTAAATCATCATGCAATGTTTCCCGATATATTGGCCCATAGAATGATTGATGCCGGTTGTCCTAAAAACGGAATAGTGCTTGATCCGTTTTGCGGTTCTAATACTGTTGGTAAGGTCGCTCAAGAAAAAGGTATTAATTGGATTGGAATTGACATTGATGAAAAATGTATTGAAGAAGTGGGAAAAATAAGAACGGCTCAAAAAACATTAATGATATGAAACAACCAGCTAAAAGAGAATTTTTTAATAAACTTGCGGTTGAAATGGGTTTGCTTAATCCCGAAGATGCCAAGAAATATTATTATGCTTTTGTTAGATTATTAATTAGAACGACAAAGCAAGAAGGTTTTTGTGAGGCTCCAGATTTAGGTAAGTTCGAAATTAGGGTGTTTACTGGTAAGCGTAGAAGAAATTTACATGGCTTAAAAGGTTCGGTTACGGCTGAAGTGGTCAGAGGAGATCCGCTTCGGGTAATTAAGTGGATAGCGGATTATAAGATTAAGACTTTTATTAATAATTAGAAAATATGAAAAATTTTTATGTTTTAAGGAATAAAAAAACAAGTAATTTAATGCACTATTTCCAAGAGTATGAAAGGATAATTAAAGGTAAAAAGGTTAAACGTTTACATGACACTTTGCTTGTTTTTTATAGTAAAAATAAAATTTTGATTTGGATAAAAGAAAAATTTGGTTCTTCAAGTAATTCTCCTTATGAAATAATATCGTTTAATCATACTTTAAAAGATAGAGTTTGAATTTTTATTAATAATTAAAATATTATATGGCAATTAAACCATGTGAAAAATGTGGGCATAATAGGTGGAAAACTGTCAAGAAAGGTCGTTCTTGGCAATGTCGTAAGTGTGGGTTTATAAGGGAACAATAAATTTATGTCAGGAAAAAAAATTAAACAATTAAGAAGAAAGTTTGGTTTAGAATATAAAGGTAATGACTACAAAAGCGATTGGAGAAGTTTTAAAAAATTAAATAAATAATATGGAAAATTTAATTGATTATTATGTTAAGCCACATAATATCGTTAGCGTTGATGTAAAAGAAGAAGATATACCGACAGTAGTCAAAGATGCAGAAATAATGTTTAAGTTGTGTTCTACTCCCATTGGAATTTGCAATGGAGGTCTGGCGATTGCTCACCAACAGATAAATGATAAAAAGCCATTAAGATTTTTTGTTACTAATAATGGTACGATTATTGTTAACCCAATGATTATCAGACATACTAATCATACGGTAGATAGCAAAGAAGGTTGTTTAAGTTTTCCTGATCGTTTGCCAATTATTGTCCAGCGATATAATAAATGTGAAGTGGCATACAGAAGATTAGTTGATGGAAAATTAACCGAAGAAATGAAAAGAAATTTATCTGGAAAAGAATCTAAAGTTTGGCAACATGAAATAAAACATTTTTCATGTGATTATATTTATTAATTTTATGGCAGAAAAATTTATAAAAATAAATAAAGACAATTTCAAGGATGTAAAATTTAATATTAAAGTTAAAGTAAATAAAGAAAAATTTAAATATTTGGCTAATCCAATAGCATCTGATATTGATCAATCTTTAAGAAGGGGAAATTTTAAAACCGAAGAAGATGCTTGGGATTATATAAAAACAGTTGGTTTATGTAATGATTGTTTAGATATTTTAGAAAAAGGATATGAAGAAATTGATGAATTTTTGCGGTTAGATTGTTTTCATGTTTCTCAAACAAGATGTGGAACAGAATGGGAAGTAATTGAATATTTAGAAAAATGAAAGTAGACTTTTGGTATGATATATAAATTAAGTTAAATATATGCCAAAATTAATCAAACGTAGAAAAATTGTAAAGAAGTTAGTTAAAAAATTTGATAATTCTCCTATATTTTATATTGTAGCAATGGGAATAATTTCATTTTTATTGGGTTTTATAATTGATATTTTATTTTTTTGAGATATAAGGCATAATTTTTTATCCTTTTTAGGATAATCAATGTGAAAGGCATGAGTAGACACATAAAAGTCATCGCCAAATAGAAAAAGTAAATAAATAGACTTTTCGGCTAGGCGTTAATGCTCTTTATGATATTGTTATATTATCCTTATGCCTCAAAAATATAAAAGTTCTTTAAAAAGTAGTGTCATGTAAAGTAAAAGTTATGTTAAAAAACAATAAAAATTTAAGTGTTATTAGTGAAGAAACTGTTGGTTTTGTAAATTATGGCCGTGGTTTTGCTGTGTATGATTCAGTACCAGATTCTTTAGTTGGAAGAATTATGCCCATTATAGAGGGAATGGGATTAAAAGAATCTCAAGAAAAAGCTATTAAGGGAATAATTAAGGGAACTATTTATAGAGTATTCTTTGATGAAAATTTTCCTATTACTTTAAGCGATGAATTACATAGTTTACTTAGAAAAAAGTATTACGAAAAAAATTCTGATCAAAAAAGTGTTCCCCCGTCTGGTTTAGATGTGTGTGATATAGAATAATTATATGGCTCATAAACACCAAATAAAAGTTACATCAAAAGGTGGCAGGAGCCGTTCTGGTAGAAAGTGGAGAAGACAAAATAAGACCTTTCTAAAAGATTTTTGGATAAGGCATAAATATTTTTAATTAATAAATTTGATACTACTTTTTTAGATATTATAAAATGGACTAATTTTAGTCCATTTTTTATTTTGTCTAATTAGGATTATAACTTTTGCTACAATTAATATAACAATTAATAATATATTTTTATATAATTGTCAAAATTTTGATTTTTTTTATTAACTTTTTATCATTTTTACTACTTTTATGGAAAAAATTAACTTAAAACCAGACTTTTCACCACAAAGTGATGCTGAAAAGATGAAAAATAAGATAAAAACTAGTCACGCCATGGTACAAAGCAAGAATTTATTATTAAATGCTAAAAAAATATCTGGAGAAAATGATTTAAAGTCTAATAAACAACGATTATTACAGAAACTTTTTCAAATGATGGCTACGGCTGGCGTTGATTTGGGCAGTTTAGAATCAATTAATCAATTTTTGCAGAATTTAGATGCGACTGATCCTGATTTAAGGCAGTTATTCGAAGATGCCTTTGGTAATTTATTGGGGGAGCGGGAAATTAATCAAGAACAACCATTAAATAGTGGAGAAAATTTGATAAATCGTAATTTGTCGCAGGAAACTATGATGCCAAGACAGTAAAAATTAACTATATATATGAAAATTTATCCAAAAACTTATGAAGATGTTTTTTCTAGTGAAAGATCTTTAAAAAAATGCAAACTTGATAAAATTACTACTGATATCGGTATGGGATTAGATGAATATACTGATTTGTTTAAGAAAAGTTTTAAATCATTTGAGGTAAAAAGTTTTAATGAATTGGTAAAATTGGCTTGGTTAATGAGAAGATTTTGTTATTATGGAAATAATCGCAATAGAATGAACTCTAATGGTGTTCCTACGGATAGAGCTTTTTCTATATTTATAAGAAATTATGTAGGTTATTCTCACTCGGATATTAAACTTTTTTATCCAATTATTTCTTATTTTGATGATTTTTTTCCATATTTTGACACTAGAAATCCCTTTAAGGAAAATTTAAAGTATCCCTTTAAATATATTGGCTTTGGTCATTTGTCCATGGTTCACCAGATGGATGAGAGAATGGAGTTATTAAAAATGGCAGATAAAAAAAGAATGACTTATGCTAAATTTGTTGATTATGTAATTAATTATCTTTATTGTTTAAATGATGAAATGGGAGAAGAAATTTATCGTTTTATATCACAACATCATTTTTATGAAATAACGCCCCATGTTAAAAGAATCAAAAAAACTTAAACCAGTAATTTTTATTGGTGGACAATATAATTATCATAGACAGAATTCATTTCAACAGAATTTATTGTTAAAGGCTTTGCAGATAACCGAAGATCCGAAAGAGTTAAAAAGATTGACTGGATTAAAAACTGTCGCAGAAGTTTATCGTACTTTAGATAAACTTGCTATTAGGAAGGAATATCATGAAGCTTTGGTTAGAAATGGTATTGATTTTGATACGATAATTAGTTGGGTTAAAGGAACGGCAGATAAAGCCGATGATAGTGTTGGAGGTTTAATGGTTAAACAGAGGGCGGCTCAAATGTTAATGAAGTCGTTGGGAGTGGATGAGTATAGGGAAAGTGCGGAACAGACAGGACAGAATTGGGAGGATATTTTGAAAGAAAAAATAGAAGATGGCTCATTTAATAAACAACTAAATACTCCAATTAAATATGAAGTAGATATTCCAGAGATGCCTGAAGAAGAACAAAAAAAGAGAGAATTGGAGAAAAAAGAAAATTTAAGTATTTATGAATAATGTTGATGTTTTAAAATTACGAGATCATAAGTTTTATTTAGAGCAATTTACAAAAATAAAGACAAAAGAAAACGGCATTCAACCATTCCTTTTGACACCGGCACAGATTGATCTTTTTAATACTCTAAATGAATATCGTCGAATAGCTATTTGTAAGGCCAGACAGGTAAAAATAAGTACTGGTGTTACTGGATATTTTTATGTGGAGACGATTACTAATCCTGGAGTAACAACTGTTTTGATTGGTTATAATGCCGACATGGTTACTGAATTATTTGATAAGGTGAAAACTTTTTACGATACTACTCCACCGCAAATTCGTCCCAAGGTTAAATATGATACTAAGACGCAGATGAGTTTTCCTAAGATGAACTCCAAGATTATGGTTCTACCTTGTACGCCTAACGTGGGAAGGGGTCTAACTATCAATAATTGCTTAATTACAGAACTTCCATATTGGGACGATGCAGAAGTAAAGTATCGTGGTTTGCTTGAATCTATACCAAAGAAAGGTAGGTTGGTAATTGAATCTTCGCCGGCTGGAGTTGGAAATTTGTTTCATCGTCTTTGGATAACAGAAAATGAATTTATAAAAAAGGAATACGGTTGGTGGTGGGAATATTCGGCCGAAGAAATGAATATTAAAAGGAAAGAAATGGGTGAAGAATGGTTTTCTCAGGAATATAATCTTACCTTTTTAACAACTGGTAGATCCGTCTTTAGCAGAGATACAATCAATTTACAAAGAAAGAATGTCAGAAATATTGGCGACATAAATCAAGCAATAAAATTAGATGATTATGAAGTAGCAGAACAAAAAGTTAGACAAGAAGATTACTGGCGTATCTACAGAGATCCAAATGAAAAAGGTATATATGTAGTTGGTGGAGATGTCAGTGAGGGTGTAAAGGGTGGTGACTATTCGACTGCAACTATTTTTGATAGAAAAACTGGTGAAGAAGTAGCGATGTTTAGGGCGCATGTTCCACCAGATATCTTCGCTGTAGAGTTAGATAAAATGGGCAAAAGATATAATAAGGCATTAATGGTTGTGGAATCAAATAATCATGGTCTAACTACTTTAACAAAATTGCGTGACATAATGTATCCATCACTTTATTTTAGACCAGCTAAATTTGAAACTATTGGTATAACTTTAACTGATAGATTGGGGTGGAGAACTACAAGTGTCACTAGACCGTTAATGATAGATGAATTTAATCGTGCCGTTAGAGAAAATAATTTAATTATTAGGAGCAAGGAAACGGTGGATGAAATGTCGGTATTTATTTATGACGATAACGGTAAGATGACAGCACAACAGGGATACTTTGATGATTTAATTTTTTCTTCAGGTATTTCTCATCAGGGTTTTAAAGTTTTATATTCGGGTGAATTAAGCCAAATTCATTGGGAAAAGTATTTTCCGAAAAATTACTCATATTAATTTATAAACATTATGGGAACTTATTTTATCAGTAAAATTATAGAAGCTAAAAATATACCAGATGCTTTGCGTTTAGAAAAAAAAGGTAAGGCTGAAATTGTTGAAATTTTTAAAGATAAAGAAAAAGAAAATAATTTATCTAAAGAAAAAATATCACCAATTGGTTTTTAATTAAAAAATATGGCAACAGAAATTTATCAGTCAAGCAATTATTCTAAAGATGAACAAGAAGATATGAAATTATTTGTCCTGCAAAGGGATGATGCTAAATCATATTTTACTAGTATTATTAAGCCAAGACTTGATCGAGCTTATAAACTTTATATTGCTGATAATAGTGATAGAGCAAAAGAAATTCAATCATGGCAATCAAATGTAGCGGTGCCATATATTCATTCTGTGGTAGAAACATTAAAACCAAGAATTTTAGATGCAAGACCAGAATTTACTGCTCAAGGAAGGTCGGAGGATGATGCCGCTAGAGCTGAAAAACAACAAATGATGTGTGATTATACTTGGGAAATTTCTGGAGCTGACAAGACTAATGAATTAGTGGTTAGTTCATCTTTAATTTATGGCATGGGTTATGCCCAAGTTTATTGGAAAAAAGATGTTAGGACTCATCAATTTTTAAGCACTAAGGATTTAGCTAATAATAAATATAAGTGGATTTCAAAACAAAGAGTTTTTTATGATGCTCCTTTTATAGAATGGGTGGATAATTATTCTTTATGGTATGACTGGCATAATATTTTAGGAGAAAATAAACAGTATTGGTTTAAAAGATTGTTGTTGCCAGAGGGGGTAATAAAAAGAAAGTATCCAATGGCTGATAAAAAGAAGTTAGCCATGGCTTTTGACGCTAGTCCAACTGATTTAACTGATTATGCCGATGTTAGACAGAAAGTAAAATTAGCTCATGAAAAGATTACTCGTGGTGCTGATTATAATCAAAATGGTAATTTATTCGGTAATCAACAAAATGAAGCCGCTAATATAAAATTGCATGAAGTTTATGAATGGTTTAGACCGTTTGATGATAAGTTTACTGTAGTGGTAAATGAAGTTCCAATTTTAAAGGGTTGTTCTATGCCATTTCCTTATGACTTTAAAGAAACACCATTTATTTGGATACCTTATTTGCTTTTACCAGGAGAATTTGAGGGTTATGGTTTGCCGTTAATTATGGAAAATCCGCAGATTATGTTAAATGCGGTTAAAAATCAAAGGATAGATGCCATGACTTTAAATATTCATAAGATGTGGATAGTTAACCCATTGGCCAATATTAATAAAACAGATTTAGTTGTTAGACCATTTGGTATTATTTATTCTATTGATCCTAATGGTGCTAGAGAAGTACAAACATCAGATATTAAACCTAGTGCTTATAAAGAAGAAGAATTACTAAAAGGCGATATGCGTTATACTTCTGGCGTAGATGATTTTTCTATGGGTGTCGGTAGTGGTGGTAGTACTTCAGCTACGGAAGTTAGACATTTAAGAGAATCAACTTTAGAAAGGGTTAGATTATTTATTAATCACATGGGGGATGGTTATTCTAAGGTAATGAGATATTGGATGTCAATGTGGAGACAATTTTTAACTAAGAAGATGGCAATTAGAATAACTGGTGAAGATGGTGAAACTCTTTTTCCTTTTATTTTACCAGATGATTTTAATGGTGAATTTGATTTTAAGGCAACGGTTATACCATCAATAGCTGGTCAAAACGATATTAAGAAAAAACAAGATATGGATTTATTACAGTTATTAATGAATCCTGAATTATCATTTATTGACATGCAAAAACTTATTGCTAAAATTTTGCATGATTTTAGTTGGAATTTAAAATCTATTAGTAAAGATGAGGGACAAAATACAATGCCAATTGAGCCTATGGGCGGAGAAATGTTGCAGTCTGGTGGTGCTAATGTAAATCCTCAATTAGCTAAAAATGTAATGGGTTTATTAGGTGCTGATCAGGGGCAAGATTTTTCTGGACAAGCCAGTGGTAGGGGTTCGTTTGCAGAAATGTCATCACCAGTTAATTTATTACAAACTCAAGGTCAAGTTCCACCGACACCAAGGGGAATACCTGGCGGAACTACTAACCCGAGGGGGTTAAATATGGGGGGGAAAGTTAATACTAATTTACCAAATAATCAAAATGCAAATCCAGAAAGCTCGTTGCTTTCTAGAACCTTTTCTTTGAATAAATAAAATATGATAAAAGGTAGTAAAATGTCAGAAGAATCAAGAAAAAAAATTTCTTTATTATTAATGGGAAATAAAAGGGCTTTAGGCTATAAACATACCAAAGAAACTAAAGATAAAATATCAAAATCATTAACTGGTAGGGTATGTTCTGATAAAACTAGAAAAAAATTAAGCAAATCTAATAAGGGAAAAAAATTTTCCGATGAACATAAAAGAAAAATTAGTGAATCAAAAAAAGGAAAAAATCATCCTAATTGGGGTAAAAAGCATTCAGAAGAAACTATAATCAGAATGAAGGTATCAGCTCTTCGTGGTGATGATAATCCGTCCAAAAGACCAGAAGTTAGATTAAAAAATAGTTTATCAAAAATTGGTAAACTAAGAACTATAGAAAGTAGAAAAAAACAAAGTAAAACATTAAAAAAAATTGGAAGATTATCGGGTTCAAAGTGTCCATTTTGGAAAGGTGGTGTTACTTCATTAAATAAGTTATGTAGAACAAAATCTGATTATAAATGGTGGAGAATGTCAGTTTATGAAAGAGATAATTATACTTGTCAAAAATGTGGTGTTAGGGGTAAAGAATTAAACTGTCATCATATTTTAAATTTTTCTGATTTTCCAGATTCTAGGTTTGATATTGATAACGGTATTACTTTAGATAAGAATTGTCATAAATTATTTCATAATATATATGGTAGAAAAAATAATAATATAAATCAAATAAATGAGTTTATAGGTAATAATTAATTTTATGGCTAAAAAACAAGAAGTTTTAAAGAAAGTTATTAAATCATTTCAGAATTTACCTTCTAATATTACTCAAAAAAGTAATTTTACTAAGGAAATTACCAATAAAGCTAAAGCAGAAACTAAACAAATTGTTGATAAATTAAACGTTGGTGGATCAAATTCTAAGGCTTCTACTGATTATGAAAAACAGGGTGACTTTGTTAAATCTACTCCTATGCCAAAGTTTGATATGCCATCTGGTTGGAATAAAAGAAAAGAAACAGAAAGACAGGTTTTAAATCAAGTTTTAAAAGTTAGGAAGAAACAGGCAAAAGATAAAGGTATAATTTAACTAATATTAAATAAAAATTATGAAAAAAAAGAAAGATATTTTATCTGAAGATTTATCCAATAAAGAAATGTCAGATGAAGTAATGTGGGAATTACTGTTAAGTTTGGAAGAAACTAATTATTGGTTAGCGGTGCGACGTTATATTTATTATAGAGTAAAAGTTGTAGAAGGTGGTTTAATCAGCACAGATCCGTTTAAAGAGCCGACAACTATGGCTAGAAATCAAGGCATTAGAATTGGTTTATTGGATTTAGAATCGCAAATATTAGTGGAAAAAGAGGAAAGAAAGAAAAAAATGGTGGAAGAAGAAAGAAAAAAACAAGAAAGTAAGGAATAGGACGTTAACTTTTGCTACAATTAATAAATAATAGTTAAATTTATGGGAAAAAAAAGAAAACCTTGTTAGTTTATTTAGTTCATTAAAATTTAAGGTAAGATAGGTAAGAAGTCTTCGTTTAGCGAAGCGTTGAAAACCTATGTTAAAAGACAATTGTGAGATAGAAATAGTCGTTAACGGTAAGAAAGTTAACGAATATTTGCATGAAGGGCGATGTTATATAGAAGCCAAAGACGGTTCAGAATTTAAAATAAAAGTTAGAAATAACAACTGGTATAAAGTTTTGGCTATTCCGTCGGTTGATGGTTTATCGGTAATTGATGGTGAGGAAGCATCGTCCAAAAGTAGAGGATATATTATAGATCCGCAATCTACGATTACGATCGATGGTTGGCGGGTAAATAAGCAAGAAGTGGCTAAATTTTATTTTACTGATAGTAAAAAATCTTATAGTCATAAAATTGGTAAAGGAAAAGAAAATATTGGAGTCATCGGGATAATGATTTTGCCTGAAGAGTTAGATTTATTTCCGCAGTTAATAACTTATAATAATACTGCTAATAAAATTCTTACTAATGAATGGATTGATAAACCGTTAAAATGGTATGGATGGACAAGCGAAACTACTGGACAAAATTATAGGTCGCAAACTACACTTTTATGTTGTAGTAATGCCAGTTCAATAAATGATAATACTGAAAGATCTCTAGGAACTGGTTTTGGCGACAGAAAACATGATGAAGTTAGAGAAGTCAGTTTTCGGGCTGACAAGAAAAATCCAATTATTTTTGAGATTTTTTATAACTCTCGTAAAGAATTGGAAAAGATAGGAATTAAATTGGATAAACCCGCTGGTTATATAACACCATCGGCCTTCCCTGGTGATAGATTTTGTAAAATTCCTGATTAATTAATTTAAAATATCTTACCTTAAGTTTTAAGAATTAAATAATATGGCTAAAAAGTTTTGGATTTCCGATGCTATAAAACATCCAGGAAGTTTAACTAATAAAATGAAAAAGAGTGGTAAAAAAAGTATTTCAGAATATTGTGCTAGTAAAGGACTAGATATAACCACTAAAAAGCAATGTTCATTAGCTAAAACTTTGTCTAAATTTAATAAATAATATGCCAATGAAAGAAAAAAAACAAGAAGTTTTAAAAAAGACTATTGAAAATATTAGTGGAATGAAAATGCACGACGCTGGTATGAAGTTATCTTATCCACCAGATATAGTTAAATCGTCTAGTGGTTCAAAAAATAATATTGATTATCCCACTTTATATTTAAATGTAAAACAGTTGCCAGAACTTGTTGGTTATGATGTAGAAGATGACGTAATTTTAATGATTAAGGGAAAAATTACTTCTCATTCTAAAAATGAGAGAGTTGGTAGTGATGGTAGAGAAACTTTTGATATAACTATTAAACAAATTGGCTGTAAAGTTAAGGAGGGTAAATAAATGCCAGAAGATTTTACAAAATGTACTCTTGAAAATCCTAAAGGAGTTCGCACTATTAAAATAGGCGATAAGGGATATATGCATATTTGTATTGATAAAAATGGTAAGTGGCATAAGGGTGAAATTAAAGTTAAAAAATCTTAATTTATGCTAGAACCAATCCATACTTTAGAAGCTAGAACTACTAACGACAGCAACGCAGAAGGTAGATTAAAATTAGATATGGCAAGTATTAAAAAAAAGAAAAAGAAAGTTTTAAAAAAATATTTTTAACATATAAACTATGAAGACTATTGATCTAAAAAATCGACCAAGTGAAGCGAAAAGGATTTTTGAAAAAATCGGTAAGAAATTAAAAGAATCCAAAGAGGAAAATACCACTAAAGATGGGGTTGACCTAGAAAAATTCGCAAAAGATTTGGCTAAAAAAAAGTTTGAACAAACAAAAAATGAGTAAAGGTTTGAAAGTACTTTTAAAAAATTAACTAACTATGAAGTATGTCAGAAGAAAAAAAACAATCCGAGTCCGTTGATACGGGTAGCTTGGATAAAACAGTCGATCCTAATAATCTTGGTGGTGATTCAGGGCAGTCGACTAAAAAAGAACCATCTGGTAATGGGGAAACCAAAACTAAAGAAGAAACAGTTCCCAAGTCGATGTATGACAGTTTAGAGTCAAAACTCGGTACTCAAGGAGAAGAACTTGGAAAGTATCGTGATTTTTTCACAGATGTTAAACCGTTAATGGAAAAGCTTGATGCTAATCCAGAATTGTTTAACGCCATAATGGAAGATAAAATTGATTCTAAATTAGTACAGGCGGCGATTGAGGGCAAAGTTTCCATTAAGGAAGCGGAGCAAGTCACAAAGGCTCACGAAGATGTCAAGAAAGATATGGGAGAAAAAAAATACGAACAAGCATCGGTAGAAGAAATTGAAAATAGAATTTCTAGAAAATTAGATGAAAAAACTGGTGAAATTGAAAAGAAGTTCTCTAAAGAATTGTCGGAAGACAGGGAAATTAGAGATTATGAAACTAAAATTACTTCTTTCATTAATAAAACATCGGATTTCTCTGATTTTGCTGATGCAATTAAAAAGTTTTCTGATAGTCATCCTGATATTTCAGATATAGAAGTGATGTATAAGGCTGTTAAGGCTGATAAATTAATAGCCGAAGCTGAACAAAAAAATAAAGATGATGTTAAGGAAAAAGAAAAAGAATTAGCATCTAATGTTTCCGGCGGTTCATCTCATTCTAAATCTGTTATTAAGGATAATGACTTAGTAGATAGAATGTTTGGTGGTATAAAAGATCCTAATAGTTTCTAACTGAAATGTGAGCGATAGTGATGTTCTTTGAACAATTAAAAATTAAATAGAAAAATAGAAAATATGGCAACATATCCTTATTACACAGAAGCTACTCACGATACCGGGACAGTGCCGACTGGATCAAGGGATACTTTAGTATCCGAAGCAGAGGGTACACTTAAATTGGATGTAGTGGATAAGATTTTTTATCTTAATCCCAATCTTAATCCGTTTGTTACCCTTTTGACCAGTATTGGTAAAACCATGGACGGTCAGGCTTATAAAGGTTCTGGCATAATGAAAGCGGCTACTATCAATCCTGAATTTTCATGGATTGAAAAATTCCCGCATGGTCGTTATGCAAGAGTTAGTGGCACCTATGATACTTCTGGTGGTGCGACTATTACTTTGACGGGAGCTGGCAGTCAATCGGCTTATCTGTTTACAGTTGGTGATGTAGTTATTAACGCTCGTACCAAAGAAAGGATGGAAGTGGCAACTGTTTCAGGTGCAACTACTATTACCGTTAATCGGTCAGTTGGTGATACAGCTGCGGCAGCTGGTGCGGACGGAGATGGTATTTATATAATTGGTAATGCTAATGCTGAATTAGCTAGTGCCAGGAATATTAATACTGTTAGGTCAAGTAAGGAGACGAATTTCACTTAACATTTGGGTGAAGTAAAATCTAACTATATGCGGGAATCTGTCGTTAAGCTAATGGTAGGATAATAAGATTAAATATCTTATCGACCCCTAAGAATTCATTAGATAGACACAATCCGCAGGAAAGATAATTTATGATCATTAAAAAATGCTTAGTTTGTGAAAAGGAATTTGAGACTGATAAATATAATAAAGTTGTCTGTTCATCAAGTTGTTTTGTTACTAGAAGAAATGAATTGTCAAAATTACGTAAAAGAAAATATTGTAACAAGATGTGTGGTTGGTGTAAAAAAGAGTTTGTTACTTATTGGACTAGAAAAAAATTTTGTTGTTATGACTGTAAGGTCAAATATCAAAACAGTTTGTGGTATTTAGATAGACCATGGAAAAGCAATAAAAGATATTCTTTGGCTAATGAATTAAGAAAACAATCTTTTTCTCCAAGACAAATGTCAATTATATTAGGTACATTACTGGGCGATGGATGTTTAATTAAATCTAGTAAATCAGAAGAAAGTACATTATACAGATTGTCTTGGACACACGGTGAACCACAAAAGGATTATATTGATTGGAAATGTAAAGAAATGAAACCGTTTACTACTAATGGTGTAATAAAATATATAAGAAAAAAGGGTGGTTTTCCCAAAAAAGATGGTAGTCAGACAATTACTTTTCATTCAGTAACAATCGGACACGATGATTTATCAAGAATAAAAGGTATTTTATATAGGGGTAAAAAAAAGTTTGTAACTAGAAAATATCTTGATATGCTTGATGAATTAAGTTTAGCAGTTTGGTATATGGATGATGGTAGTTTCTTTAAAAGGTTTAATAATTGCGTAATTTATACCAATAGTATGAGTATTTCTGAACAAAGAACGATGCAGAAATATTTTTGGCAGAGATGGGGTGTAAAATGTACAATTGGATCAATAAAACCAACACAAATAAGCAAAATGGATAAATATTATTGTTTAAGATTTACTGTTCCAGAAACAGAAAAATTACATAACATTATATCTAAACATATTATTCCATCCATGCAATATAAATTAAATCCTCAACGACTAATACGTTAGAATATCTATAAAAAATAGATATAAGATAGAGTCTCTTCTTACTAGAGATAGTAAGGCTTTAAAAAGCAAAGTAACAATAAGTTACAAAAGATTAGAACAAATATTTCGTCATTCCTTTGGAGTTTCCGGTACTGAAAATGCTTCAGAATTATACGGCGGAAATGACTTGACTGGCTTGAGACGTGAATTCGCCTTATTACACTCGGCAGATATTGAAAGAGCATTTCTTTTTGGCGAAAAAGGCGAAACTACTGTTTCCAGTAAAGCTAAACGCTATACTGGCGGTATTCTTGAATTTATCGAATCGGGTGGCTCTTATATACAAGATCAAGATGGCCCGATTACTAGAACAGATCTTGGTTTATTCTTGAGGGAAGGATTCACCTATGGTTCAGGTCAAAAGATGTTATTCTGCGGTGGCATTTTATTAAATGCTATTAGCGAAATAGCAGCTGGACAACTTCAAACCAAGATGGGTGATAGTTCTTATGGTGTGGCTATCAAGCAGTGGATTGCCCCGCAAGGCATAGTTAATATTGTTCAGCATCCGATGTTGATTAATGACTACGCTGGCTATGGCTTCTTGCTTGATATGAATAGTTTCCGTTATAGATATGCTAAAGGTAGAGATACTTCGTTAAGAACCAATATTCAGGCTAATGATGTTGATGGTGAGGTTGACGAGTACTTAACCGAGTGCGGTCTCGAAAGGAAATTAGCCGCTAATTGCGCCTTAATCAAGGGAATTACTGACTAGTTTTATTCATTGATATAGTCTTTACGGGGGGACTTGGGACTTTAAAAAATACAAGTCCCCCCTCATAACCTTAGAGTTATGACCCGACATGATCACGGGTAATTGGTCGGTTAATTCATAATAAAAATAAATGTCTTCATTAGATTCTTTGTATACACGTTCACTAGCTAAACAAAATAAAGTTGGCAGGGTGGTTGATGACACTCCAGTAGTGCTTAGACTTAGGGAAAAAGCAGGTAGCACTAGTACTCCAACGGTTGTTTTAAGTAATACATCTAGCACATTAACTTTAACTGACAGTGCTGGTACGGCGACGGCAATTGATTTGTCTGCTGCCGCAACAAATTCTGTTGGCGAGGTGGCTGATTATATTAATGGTTTAACTGGTTGGGAATGTAAAATTCTTGATGCTTTAAGAACTGATCTTATTGATGATAAACTTCCTAATGGATCAGTTAGTTCTTCAACGGTTGAAGGAGTAACGGTGTTTGATTTAAAATCAGATACTAGTGCTTTAGCTGAATATAAATATAGAGTTACTTCCGATAGAGGTATTGGTAAAACAAAACCTAAGAATAGGCGTGTAACTTTAAAATCATTTACTTATTATGCAGATCTTACTGCTGCTGCTAATTGCGTAAGAATTTACGAATGGGATTCGGTTAATAAGACTGAAACTCAAATTTGGCAAGCTGCTTCAGTTGATACGACTGTAACTACCCATGATTTGGGTGATGGTATTACTGTAAATGAAGGAAATGATTTAATTGTAATGATAACTGGTACGGTTGTTGATCATGCTAGTGGTTATTTACAATGTCAGTACAATATTGAATAGTTTAGTATTTAGGGGGTAGTTTTTCTACCCCCTAATTTACGATTAATAAATTAATTATGAAGATTTATGAGATTTTATAGCAAACAATCTAATTATCGAGTTGTTCTTAGACCCAGTATGCCAGGTAATCGTTTAACTGGAGATCCAGGTAAACCAGGAATTTCTGTAAGATTTGAAAATGGTGTTGCAGATGTTGATGATGAAAAGACTATTGAATTGATGATGGGTGCTACTGGTTATAAAAATAAAGATTTTATTTCGTCTGATGATAGAATGAAGGATGATGGTTTTCCCGTTGTTAAATTAGGAGGTGAACCTGTCCATAATACAATTGAAATGAAATATGGTTCTCCTGTTGGTGGTGTTATTGGTTCACAATCGGTTAAATTTTCTTCTGCCCAGAAAAAATCAATGATAGATATAGTCAATAGTACCGTTAAAGAAATGTTTAGAGAAACTTTAAAGGATTATGATTTAGTACCAAAGAAAAAATTAGGTAGACCAAGAAAAGAAGATAAAGATAAGGAAGTAGTAAATGATACAGATGACCAAGATGATAAACAAAAAGATAATGAGGAACTCGATAATATTAATATAGAAAATTCCAAAGAATAATATTTTTTGGGGTTTATAAAAAATCTGACTTAAATCTGTTTGAAAGAATGGTTTGACCTAAAGGAAAAAAATCTTTCTTAAAATAGAATATAAAATATGTACGAAACACAAGCCAGTGATTATAGCCCGTGGTTTTATGAACCTACCATTTATGGGATGGATGGTGATATATTTAGAAAAATAAGTGGTGAAACTACTTGTTTAGATGGAAAAATTCGCTTTATGCCGATAGCTGGCGGAGCGGGTTGTAGAGTGAACACAACTGAAATGATTATGATGGGAACTACTGTTCTTAATATGACAGTAGAAGAAGCCCCAGCAGCTGGACACTCTCAAATATTTGGTTTTTATTCTCGTGCTTATGGTAATAGAAATGCTGCTTATTTTTTCATTTCTGGAACAAATTTTTACGCTAGAACTTATAGTTCTGATAGTGGAATTGCGGAGCAGACTACGATCACTTGGAATAACGATTGGAATAATACTCCGACTCGTTTTGAAATTAGATGGAATATAGGTAAAGTTGAATTTTATATAGATGGTATTTGGAAAGCTGCTCACTCTGAACGTTTTCCTAAACAAGTATTATTGCCATTATATTTTTCCAATGCTACTGCAAGTCCATTATGGTTAAATTATATAGAAGTAGTTGGTGCTAGAAAAAGATATTCGGCGAAACCAGGGTTTTATATTTCGTCAACTTCTACATCTTCTTCTACATCAAGTTCAACTTCAAGTTCAACTTCAAGTTCAAGTTCATCTAGTACAAGTAGTTCAACATCTAGTTCTACATCATCTAGTACAAGTAGTTCAACTTCAAGTTCAACATCTTCAAGTTCTAGTAGTTCTACATCATCTAGCACAAGTAGTTCAACTTCAAGTTCGACATCATCTAGTTCAAGTTCTACGTCAAGTTCAACATCAAGTTCTACTTCATCTAGTTCGAGTTCAACATCATCTAGTACAAGTAGCTCAACTTCAAGTTCTACGTCAAGTTCAACATCAAGTTCTACTTCATCTAGTTCGAGTTCAACATCATCTAGTACAAGTAGCTCAACTTCAAGTTCAACATCATCTAGTACAAGTAGCTCAACTTCAAGTTCTACTTCGTCGAGTACTAGCAGTTCTACATCAAGTTCGACATCTTCAAGTTCCAGTAGTTCTACATCAAGCTCGACATCTTCAAGTTCCAGCAGTTCTACATCATCTAGCACTAGCAGTTCTACTTCTAGTTCCACATCATCTAGTACCAGTTCTTCTACTAGCTCTTCAACTTCATTATTGGGATAAATAATTTAGGGAGGGGCTAATAATCCCTCCCTAAAAAAATATGGATATGGAAATAAATCAAATATTTGATAGGATGTTAGATTTACAAAGTAAAACAGTTGAAGTTCAGACTACTTTAAGTACTTCAATAAAATCATTAAATGATAATACTAAGGCTTTAAATGATAGTTTTGTTTTACATTGTCAGTCAACTAGTGAATTAGAAAAAGAAATAAAAATAATTAGAAATGAATTAATGCGTTATCTTAAAATAACTATAATTGTGATCATGGTTATTTTATCTGGTTTAGCAGGAATAAAAGGTTTACCTGAATTATTAAAAACTTTTGGAGTATGATAGATTTTATTACTATTATAGTTTTTTTTCTAGCTGATATTTTTTTAGCTGGAATTTTATTGACTTATCTTTTTGCTTTTAAGTTAAGAAGAAGTATATCAATTTTGTCTATTGCCTTTTTTGTTTGTTCGGTTTTATTATCTAATACTATATCAACTATTTCAGCGTTACTTAATTATTATGCCGAAGAACCAGTTTATTTATCTTGGCAAATTTTTATAGCTTTACCAATTTTGTTAACTTCTGTATTTTTTCTTTATACTAGTTGGAAAGAGAAATAAATTTATGTCTAATATAGAAATACCAAATAAATTAGGTTGTCGTAAAGATTCTAAAGATAAAAGAGATTATCGTTTGTCTGGTGTTAGTACTCCGATTGAATTACCATCATCTTTTGAATTAATAGAATTATATCCACCTAAGAATCAATTTTCTAGACCGAGTTGCACCAGTAACGCACAGGCACATCATAAAGAACGTCAAGAAAAAAGACAATCATCAGCTCCATTTGTAATGGCATTAACTAAAAAATATGAAGGAGATGATAATTTTGGTGCTAGTACTAGAAATACCTTTTGGGTAGTTAAGAATAATGGAATTTGTGAAGAAAAATTAGATCCAGAACCACCGTCAAATATGACGTGGCAGGATTATATTAAGGTTAGTAGAATTTCAGATGAAGCTTATAAAGATGCTAATGATCATAAATCAAAAAGTTTTTGGCGTATAGAAAATAATGTTGAATCTATTAAACAGGCGATTTATCAAAATAAAAATTCAGTAGTAATTTCTCAAGCATGGTATCGTGAATTTAATCGTCCGATTAATGGTTTTTTACCAACAGAGTTTTCTGATTATGTTGATGGTCATGCTACTGATGTTACTGGTTGGAGTGATAGTAGACAGGCATTATTGGTAAAAAATAGTTTTGGTGTTAGTTGGGGAATTAATGGTTTTTACTGGTTGCCTTATAGTATTTTGCCAAAGATATTGTGGGATGCTTGGACTAGCCTTGATATGCCGTCAAAAATGCCTGTAGATGATTATTATGGATTAAAAAGGACTTGGGATACCTATATGCAGGAGAAATCTATGGCGTTTAATCCGTGGCTTTATAAGAAGATTAAACGATTGCCAAGTGATAGGGAAATAAAAGGATTAGTTTATGGTAGGTATTCTTTTGAAGCTGTATTTACAGGTAAAGTTAAAGACATTTGGCTAAAAATAAGCAAAATGGAAGCTATAAAAAATAAAGTAATTGATGCTAATGAGAATATAATTGCTTAAATAATAAGTTATGCACAGTTGTCAAGTGTTTTAATAAATGATATAATTTAATTAAATGTTAATTTAAACTGTGGAAAACTATGAATTACATTGAAATTATTGTGGGAGTTTTATCCGGAATAGGTCTTGTTGGTATTTTGGTGCTATCTTTTATGGGAAAATCTATTGCCGAGGTTTTGCCTATCGTCAGTTTGCTTGTCGGCTATTTAGTCGGAAAAAAGCAGGATGCTATAGTTAGTGCTTTTAAAAAATAAAAATAAAAACAAAAATAATTGTGCGTTAATTTATAGGCTTTTCTGTGATCGGTGGAGTTTGCACAATTTTCTGCCAGGAGAAAAGCCTTTTTGAATAAAATATTATATGAAAAATAGACAAATTAAAATATTTTTTAATTACTAATTAAGTTTTTCGAAGTGGAAAGACTTTTTTTATTATGAATAATGGAGAATTAAATAAAAATATAGATAATGATTTAGATAATAGAGTAAAAGAAGCTAAAGAATCTGATGGTTATGCCATTGCTTTGACTTATAGAAAGAAAAGAGGAGAAATTATTGATAACCATAATACTAATGTTGTTAATGATGATTTTATTAATTATCATTATTTTATTAGACGAGATTTTCCAACACCAGACATTATTCCAGGTATAGAAAATTGTATAGATACTTTACGCATTATTAAACCCATAGTTCCAGAAACCACCAAACCACCAATTAAAGATTGGACTAAAGAAAAAAAATTAAAAATAGCTATATTGAGCCATTTAAATCATGCACCAGATAGTTATTCTATTGCTAAGGGAATAAAAAGTCAAGTAGAAATGTTAATGCAATATGGACACGAAGTTTCTTTATTTGTTATTGAAGGCAGTAAATTGGATTATGGCTGTAAAATGATGCCAGTGGTACCTGGTGGAAGCAGAAAAAAGTGGGTAGTAGATGAAGTAATGAAAAATAAATTTATTGATGTTTTAAGGCGTGAATTAACTGATAATTATGATATTTGTTTAATTCATGATTTTTTAATAGGAGATAGTGTTAGTTATATGGCAGCGGTTCGTGAGTGCGGAGTTAAAATTCCTTTTATTGTCTGGGCTAGAAGCGGAGTAAAAGAAAATTTAAAAATGGATACTCCTAATTTTAGGTGGGTTTATATGAATTACGCCGATTCTAAGATTTTTGCTGACCACATTGGAGTACCTTTAGAAAAAGTAAGAACAGTATTTAATACTAAAGATCCTGCTAAAGTTTTTAATTGGGATGATACCACCAAGATGATTGTGGATAAAACTAAGTTATACGATTCCGATATAGTTCAGGTTTATCCAATTTGCACAAGTAGGTTAACTAGCAAGGGTGTTCCGTCAGTAATTAAAGTATTTGGAAAATTAAAAGAATTAGGCAATAAAGTTAGATTAATTATTTGTAATTCTAATGGTAAAAGACGTGGTGCAGAAATTGAAGATATGTTGAATTTGGCTGAAAATTATGGTTTAACGAGAGAAGAAGTTATTTTTACTAGTTTATTAGCTACTAATGAATATCCTATATATAGTGAAGTTCCACACAAGACTGTAATGAATTTAATGAGACTGGCTAATTTGACGGTGTTCCCCACTACTGGTGAGGTATCAAGCCATTTACTTTTAGAGGCTTCTTTAGGTAAAACGTTATTGGTAGTGAATGATGATTTAAATTCTATGTATGATTTTGTGGATAAAAGTAATGTTTTATATCATCCATTTAGTTCCAATTTTAGTGTTAATTTTCATAAAAGAGACGATGATAGTTTGTTGGAATTAGCTAAGAGTATTAATGGTCAGTTGAAGGCTAATAAAAGTGATTTAACATTTAGACATGTTTGGCGAAGACATCGGACTGAATGGGTATATGAAAATCAACTTGCTCCAGTTTTATATGAAGCGATTAATGATTTTAAGGAGGGGAAGTTATAATGGATAAGAAAAGATGTACTAAATGTAAAGAAGTTAAAAGTATAATTGAATTTTCTAATAATAAAAATTCAAAAGATAAATTTTGTTTTCATTGTAAGAAATGTATAAAAAAATATAAGAAGAGTACTGGTTTAAAAATAAAACAAAATTATTGATTGAAAAATCTAATCAATATCAAATAGATAGGAATAAAGATGAATTTATATTAAAACGTAAAAATTATTATCAAAAAAATAATGAAAAAATTAAATTAAAAAGTAAAAAATATTATAATAACAATAGATATGCAATGATGGAAAAACAAAAAATTTATAGGGAAAAAAATAAGGAAAAATTTAATAATTACAGTAAAATATATTGTGAAAAAAATAAGGAAAAATTAAGGGATTATAGACATAAATATTATAAAAATAAAAGACGTAAAGATATACATTATAAAATTAAGAAAGGTGTTTCAACATTAATGAGAATACGATTGCATAATAGATTAGCATCAAAGGAAGGAAATACGGTGTTTAATATTCTTCCATATACTATAGAAAAATTAATTCAACGGTTAGAATTAAATTTTCAACCAGGGATGTCATGGAATAATTATGGTTTTTATGGTTGGCACATTGATCATAAAAAGGCTGATTGTAAATTTAATTATAAATCAATAAATGATCAGTCATTTAAAGATTGTTGGTCATTGGCTAATTTACAACCATTGTGGGCGGATGATAATTTTAAAAAAAATAGATATTAATTATGAATGAATTACCAAAATTAAAACCAGTTAGTATTTTAATTACATCTTTTAATAGAAAAAATTTGCTTGAAAAATGCATTCAACTTATTAACGATAGGACATTTTATCCATTTCGTATTATTGTAATAGATAATAATTCGACCGATGGTAGTCATGAATATTTACGTCATGCCAAAGTAGTAGGAAAAATATTTGATGCAATATTTTTACCAGAAAATATTGGACAAAGCAAGGCTTTAAATAGAGGATTTTTTGAGGTTGAAAAATGGGAGAATGAATTAAGACGACCATCTTCTGATTTTATTGTTAGTTCTAATGAAGATATTTTCCCTCCAATGTTGGGGCAAGAAAAATGTTGGTTGACGCAGATGATTGATATTTTACAACGACATGAGCCAGAGTTTGGTGGATTATGTATGAGGGTACAAAGATTATCAAGAGTAGATATAAATGAAGAAAATGAGGTGACTGAAAGTTATAAGGGATTTAATTCAATTTTTAGATTAATGCGTAGAAGTGATTTAAGACAATTGGGCGATGAACCATTTGGGAGACTTTTAAAATGGAACTCAAACACAACTGCCGATAAATATAAATTGCAACTTAAAAAAAAGTTTGGATTTTGTACTCATATTTATGGAAATCATGCCGGATTTGAATTAGAAAATAAAGGTTATGGAAAAGATGTTAAAACTTTTACAGTAGCAGAAAATAAATTAAATGAATGGATGGAAAAAACCTACCCAGATATTAATCCCTTAACTAATGTTCCAGTTA